>OFTY01000104.1_pt1 | contig 93960 bp, 92 predicted proteins | sample 1775061 | NCBI WGS metagenome assembly OFTY01 (sample SAMN08195773, study PRJEB24354) | sludge metagenome | isolation source: sludge from phenol fed wastewater aerobic bioreactor B | place: India: Nagpur | collected 2016-09-16 | reverse complement strand
TTTTTTTCAAGCAGAAGACGGCATACGAGATGCTTAGCTGTGACTGGAGTTCAGACGTGTGCTCTTCCGATCTGGAACAGGCATTAAGAAAAGTAAAGCATTACGATACGTCCGATTGGAGAAAATCAAAAGCGATGATTACTCAAATTCTTCCTGGCGACATCATCACAGAAAATGGAAAGGCGGTAGCTAAAATGACTGCATTTACTGTGCGGTTAGAAAATTATGGAGATAATCCTATGGTAAATGAAGCACGAATATTTGATGTAATAATGCCCATAGCTCATTTTCAATCATTTGGTATCAATACAAAAGTTGATGTTTTGGTCAGTCCGAATAGAATTACAGCCATTTTTGACCCCGAAAACGAAAACTGGCATTATGAAATGAAAAATTAAAAAATGATGAAAACACATTTTACATACGGCATTTTTTTGAGCCTTATTCTGTTGCTGATGACTTCCGGAAATGCGTTCAGCCAAATCAATTTGGATGAAATAAACGGTATTCATTTAGACTTTACCATTAAACAGACAAAGAAAAAAATTGGACAAAAATTAAATCTCGAAAAAACGAAAGACGGTTTTGGCGGATATAATTTGCAGACTTCTGTTGTTTACAAGAGCATTTCCTACCAACTGATTTTCAGTTCACTCGAAGAGGAGAATGATTTGAAATTTTATAATCTGGATAGAATTTCCACCTGTTCCGACAAAGCAAAAACAGATTTAGGAATCCGTATCGGCAATACGTTGAAAGAAGTTCAAGATGCCTATAAAATTTACGAAAACGAGCCCTATTTTTCCATTAGCCAAGGTCCGGAAACACTCGATCCCGAAGACAAAACGGTTGAATATTATCAAATTTACGATTCCGAAAGCGGACATCTCTTGAGGTTTAGTTTTACGGATAATAGGGTCAGTGAAATAGAAATTGCATCTGTAGATTCGCTTTGAATTTTAATAAACAAAAAAACAAAACAGTATGGACAATTTAGAAACACGCATTATTGATTTAGAAAATCAGGTAAAACGGCTCACCATGTTGGTGGACAGGATTTATAGCTATTCGCATCTTGGCATTCGCAAACCATCGCTTGAAAACAATGAAGTGCTTACAGGAGCCGACCCGATTACCACCGATTCGCAGTTGCAGCAGCTCATTCAAAACCGTGATATAATCGGTGCTGCAAAACGATATGCAGATTTAACAGATGCCGGGCTTTTAGAAGCCAAACAAGCCGTACAGAAAATGATGAGCTGAAGTATAAAAAACTAAAACAATGAACGAACAAGAAAAACAAGAATTTGAAACACTGAAATGCGAAGTCATCAGACAGCGGATATGGATAGAAATCATTTACAAATACGCTTCTAATTTGGGAATCAGCAATATGCCTTCACTATCGAATGATGCCATATTACAAGGATCAAACCCTTTTGAAGTGGATATACAATTACAGCAATTGGTTCAACAAGAAAATATAAATGCTGCAGCTGACCGTTTTTCAGATTTAACCGGAGCGATTTTTAGCGAAGCTAAAGAAGCGGTAAAGAAAGCGATGGGCTAAATAATAAAAACAAAAATTATGGCAAACAAAACAATTACACTTTCAGAAGTATTGGCATTTCCCAAAAAAGATATAGTAGGTTGGATTCGCACAAGGGCATTTATCGAAATGTGCTTCAATTTGGTTGAAGTAACAGATAATGGAGAGTTGATCGGTTATCTGATAGATATTAATCTGAAGCACGACAACACTTTAAATGCAGCTACGATGCGCAGCGTTGGTTTTATTGTAGAACGCTATTATTTCCCGAAATCGCATTTAAACTCTTTCGGCAGATATACCGGATTAATTATATTATACAATCCCAATCTTAAAGAAGCTGTAATCGACCCGGAACAAAAACCATGGCATTATGAAGTTTAAATTTTACAATAAATGAACAATGAAACGCAATTTATTATTTCCCATTATCCTGATGCTGATTTTTACGCTATCCGTTTCAGCACAAATCAAACCTGAACAATTCAAGCCTTTTATCGGACAAATGGAAATTGTCGGCAGTTCGGGTCCCGGATTGAAATCGGAATCGGGGGATATTTTATTGGAACTGAAAGACAATGAAAATCCAGATTTTGAAACCTTGATGATTTTAAGAAACACCAAAGGCAAACTGACAAAAGTTGTAGAAAATTCAGCTTTGTTGATGGGAAAAGATATGCTGGGCGTTTCGGGAGGGAATTATCCTGAACTTTCAGGAAATAAACTTTCCGTGGATTATACTTTGGGAAGTGGCAGTTCACAATCTGACATTTCCATTGTATTTGAAAGAAATAAAAACGGAGAGTACGTATTCAAAAAATATACTTCTGTTACGAGAAATTATGGGAAGGAAGACGTTTCTTCCCAACAAAAAATAACGTCAGCACAAATTGGAAAAATCTACTTTTCAGAAGCATTGTCGGAAGATCGGATTCTTAAAAAAGCGGAATCCTCCTATTCCAAAACAGGAAAAAATGAGTATCGCTACGAACCATTAGTTTCCGAAATCAGTGGAACTTTGACAGAAAAAATGTTTTACGGTCGTCCTAATTATGGAGAAACACCGGAAAAAGATGAGAAAATAATGGTGTTGGTTTTAAAACCAGACTATCCAATAAACGTATTGGCAGATTCCAAGCAAGACCCCGAAATTAGCGATAAAACCATTCACGGAATTACAGAAATTCAGGTTTATACAAACTATAAAAAATTTGATTTGAAAAACCTGAAAAACAAAAAAGTAAAACTACAAGGACTTTTGCAAGCTAGAAGAACAGGCGAACAGTTTACCAAAGTATTACTAGAGGTAAAAAAGGTGGTGGATTAAGAAAATATTAATTAGATAATATTGAATGTTTATAGATAATAAATTATATTTTTTGCTTTTCTACTTTTTCTTCCTCATTTGGCGGGCAAACTGTTCTATCTCGTAATCCTCGGTAAAGTCTTTATATATAACCATTTTTATTGTTTATAATTTTTTAAGTGTTTTATATTTTTGTAAACTTTTAAACTTTTAATAAAACATAATGTAGTTAATATCAATTTATTACATTTTTTTATTTGTAAACTTTTTATTTTATTGTTGTATTATTTGAAACATTTTTTGTAATTTAGTTTGCAAAATAAATACAGCTATGGATATTTTTACAATACAACAGACAGAAGAAAAAGTATATACTTCTGAAGAAGCCATAAAAGCTTCAACACAATATTTTAATGGCGATACATTAGCAGCTACTGTTTTTGTCAATAAATATGCTTTAAAAAATTCGGAAGGAGAAATTTTTGAAAAAACTCCTGACGATATGCATAAAAGGATTGCTAAAGAAATTGCGCGTGTAGAAGTTAAATACCCCAATCCTTTATCAGAGCAGGAAATATTTGATTTGATAAAGAACTTCAAATATATTATCCCGCAAGGCAGTCCGATGACAGGAATTGGCAATCCATATCAAATTGCTTCGCTTTCAAACTGCTTTGTGATAGGCAACAAAGGAGAAAGTGACTCATATGGCGGAATTATGAAAATTGATCAGGAACAGGTTCAGCTTATGAAACGCAGAGGTGGAGTAGGACATGATTTATCACATATCCGTCCAAAAGGTTCAGCTGTCAAAAATTCGGCTTTAACATCAACGGGTTTAGTCCCCTTTATGGAGCGGTATTCAAATTCTACCAGAGAAGTGGCTCAGGATGGAAGACGCGGGGCATTAATGCTGTCTGTATCCATTAATCATCCCGATTCAGAAGACTTTGTCGATGCTAAAATGGAAGCCGGAAAGATTACGGGAGCGAATGTTTCATTGCGAATAGATGATACATTTATGCAAGCAGTAAAACAACAGCAAAAATATGTGCAGAAATATCCTGTTTTCAGCACTAATCCAAAATTTAGCAAGGAAATAGAAGCAGTAGATTTATGGAAAAAGATTGTTCACAATGCATGGAAATCTGCTGAACCCGGGATATTGTTTTGGGATACCATTATCCGTGAATCTTTACCGGATTGCTATGCTGATTTAGGATATAAAACCATATCTACAAATCCTTGCGGAGAAATTCCACTTTGTCCTTACGATTCTTGTAGACTGTTAGCTATAAATTTGTTCTCTTATGTTCAAAATCCATTTACAGAAGAAGCTTTTTTTGATTTTGAACTGTTTCAAAAACACGTGGGTATAGCACAAAAAATGATGGATGATATCATTGATTTAGAATTGGAAAAAATAGATGCTATTTTAAGTAAAATAAAGGAAGATCCTGAGGATGAGACTGTAAAAAGAATAGAACTAGAATTATGGCTGGAAATTCGAAAAAAAGCAGAAGAAGGCAGGAGAACCGGAGTGGGGATTACAGCAGAAGGAGATATGCTGGCTGCTTTAGGCATCCGATACGGAAGTAAGGAAGGGAATGCATTTTCTGTAGAGGTTCACAGAACCCTTGCGCTATCAGCTTATCGTTCATCAATACAAATGGCAAAAGAGAGAGGAGCATTTATTATTTATAATTCAGAAAGAGAAAAAAGTAACCCTTTTGTAGCGAGAATAAAAGAAGCAGATCCTCAACTGTATAATGATATGCTGGAATATGGAAGAAGAAATATTGCTTTGCTGACGATAGCACCAACGGGAAGTACATCTTTAATGAGCCAAACTACTTCCGGAATTGAGCCTGTATTTATGCCCGTGTATAAACGTAGAAGAAAAGTTAATCCAAACGATAAAGATGTATGTGTTGATTTTGTAGACGAAGTAGGAGATTCATGGGAAGAATACGTAGTTTTTCACCATAGATTTAAACAGTGGATGGAAATAAAAGGCTATGACACAGATCGAAATTACTCACAAGAGGAAATAAATGAGTTGATTCGATTGTCACCTTATTACAAAGCGACATCAAATGATGTTGATTGGCTAAGCAAAGTAGAAATGCAGGGAGCCATTCAAAAATGGGTAGATCACTCCATTTCCGTAACCATTAATATTCCTAATGAAGCTACAGAAGAATTAGTAGATCAGCTGTATATGAAAGCTTGGGAAGCGGGCTGTAAAGGAGTTACCGTTTACAGAGACGGTTCTCGTTCAGGTGTATTGATTTCTACCGAAAAGAAAGAAGAGCCAATAGAAGAAGATAAGATATTCCCTACCAAGCGACCTCAGGTTTTAGATTGTGACATTGTTCGTTTTCAAAACAATAAAGAGAAATGGATCGCTTTTATTGGCAAAATAGATGATAAACCGTATGAGATATTTACAGGTCTTGCTGATGATGAAGATGGAATTTTACTGCCTCGCTGGGTAAACGAAGGATATATTATTAAAAACCGAGATGAAAACGGTATTTCTCGATATGATTTTCAATTTGTAAACAAAAGAGGATATAAAACGACCATAGAAGGATTATCTTATCGCTTTAATCCAGAATTTTGGAATTATGCCAAATTAATATCCGGTACATTACGCCACGGTATGGAGATAGAAAATGTGGTAGAGTTGATCAACTCGCTCCAATTAGACAATGAATCTATAAACACGTGGAAAAATGGTGTTGCCAGAGCTTTGAAGAGATTTGTACCCGACGGAACAGAAGCTAAAGGACAAAAGTGTGCTAATTGTAGCTCTACAAACTTAATGTATCAGGAAGGTTGTTTGACCTGTAAGGACTGTGGTTCATCTAAATGCTCTTAATTTTTTATGTTTTTAAGAAAAATTTAAAATTTGAATCATTACATTTGAGGAAACTCAAAAAAGTTAAACAATGAAAAAAATATTTTTAACCTTGTCCCTTGTCGGTTTGTTAGCTGTTTCCTGCGGACAAAAAAAAGAAGAGAATAAAGATGTCAAAAGTGCCGAAACAACCGAGCAAACGACAGAAGCTCCTCAGCAGAAAGAGCTTTCCTATTCTCTTGAATGGACTGCCTTTAAAACACCTGCCAAAGTGGGTGTAAAAGGATCTTTTGACGATATAAAACTATTAGACGTTAATAAAAATGCCTCTTCTTTAGCAGAAAGTTTAACAGATGCAAAATTTATTGTAGTTACCAGCTCGGTTAATTCCAAAGATACGGAACGTGACGGCAAATTAAAAGCTGAGTTTTTTGCCAATATGGTAGGAAATATAAATGGTTCTTTCGGAACCTTTAAAGACGGCGTGGTAAAAGTAAATCTTACCATGAATGGAATTACCAAAGAAAAAGAATTTAAATATACAGCAACTGACAGTCGCGTTAAAATCAACGGATCTATAGATATTTTAGCAGATTTTACAGCTGATAAAGCCTTTAATAGTCTGCATGAAGCCTGTAAAGCACTACACGAAGGTAAAACGTGGTCTGATGTTGAAATAGCAGTGGAAATTAAAAAATAATTATTTTTATAGTTTGAAAAAGAAGCCTTTGAATCAAAGGCTTCTTTTTTTTATATTAAATTTATAGATTTATTTTGCGTCTAAATAAGCAAAATAAATTCAGATGACAGAACTTGAACAAAGTATAAAAAAGTATTTTGGAACAATAGAACAAATAGAGCTGCAAGAAATAACAGCTTTGTTTGAATTAGAAAAATTAAAAAAAGGAGATTATTTTCTCAGTGCAGATAGCTGTTGTGACAGATTGAGTTTTATTCAGTCCGGTTTTTTAAGAGTATTTGTGGAAACCGAAAAAAAGGAAGTTACGCAATGGATTGGTACAAAGGGGTATTTTATTATAGATTTATCAAGTTTTATCTTTAATAAGCCTGCCCGATGGATAATTCAAGCATTGACAGATACAGAAATATATACGATTAAAAAAAGTAAATACATCAAAATGAAAGAGTTTATTCCTAAGTGGAATGAACTTGAAAAATTATTTATAATCAACTGCTTTTCTACTTTAGAAGACAGGATTTTCAGTCATTTGGCAATGTCAGCAGAAGAAAGATACCAGTTTTTCTTTGCAAATAATAAAGAACTTTTTAATCAGGTACCTTTGCAATATATAGCATCTATGCTTGGAATGACGCCAGAAACTTTTAGTAGAATAAGGAAACGAATAACAGAATAAAATTCTTGATTTATATCAATTTAGAAATAGGAGCAGAAACGGATCTTTGTATAATTATAGTAAACAATACAACATTTATTAATTATGCAGTATGAAAACAGAAGAGATTAGAACGCAAATTATAATTCAGGCAGCTCCGGAAAAAGTATGGATGATTCTTACAGATTTTAAAAACTATCCGAATTGGAATTCTTTTATACCCCGTATTGAAGGGCAAATTAAAGAAGGAAAAAGATTAATTGTTAAAATACAGCCACCTGGCAAAAAAGGAATGATTTTTAAACCGACTGTAACTTCAAAAATAGAAAACAGAGAGTTAAAGTGGTTGGGCAGGCTATTCATTAAGGGATTTTTTGATGGAGAACACAAGTTTGAAATTATTGATAATAATAATGGAACAGTAACTTTTATTCAGAGTGAAAAATTTAGTGGAGTTTTGGTAAGATTATTCAATTTTGATACGACAGAGAAAGGTTTTGAAGAAATGAACAAACAGTTAAAAAAAATAGCCGAAATAAAGTAATACTGTTATTTACATCAGCATTTTTTGTAAATTTGCAACTCGAAAAATTTTCGCATTATGATGTTAGATAGATTACAGTACGTAAAACAGCGCTTTGATGAAGTTTCGGATTTAATTATCCAACCAGATGTCATTGCCGATCAAAAGCGTTATGTACAGTTAAACAAAGAATACAAAGACCTGAAAGCTTTAGTTGAAAAGCGTGAAGAGTATATAAATATCGTTGGAAATATTGATGAAGCTAAAGAGATTATTGCAGATGGAAGTGATGCTGAAATGGTTGAAATGGCAAAAATGCAATTAGACGAAGCACAAGAACGCTTACCGCAGTTAGAAGAAGAAATCAAATTTATGCTGATTCCTAAAGATCCGGAAGACGCAAAAAACGTAATGGTGGAAATTCGTGCCGGAACGGGTGGGGATGAAGCCAGTATTTTTGCAGGAGATTTATACAGAATGTATACTAAGTATTGTGAATCAAAAGGATGGAGAACATCAGTTGTAGATGTAAACGAAGGAACATCCGGAGGATATAAAGAAGTGATTTTTGAGGTTACAGGGGAAGATGTTTACGGGACTTTAAAATTTGAAGCAGGCGTGCACCGCGTACAGCGCGTACCTCAAACCGAAACACAAGGAAGAGTGCATACATCTGCGGCTACTGTTATGGTACTTCCGGAAGCAGAAGAATTTGATGTACAAATTGATATGAACGATGTTCGTATTGACTTGTTTTGTTCATCCGGTCCGGGAGGTCAGTCTGTAAATACCACTAAATCAGCTGTTCGTATGACACACATTCCAACAGGGTTGGTAGCACAATGTCAGGATGAAAAATCACAGCACAAAAATAAAGATAAAGCTTTATCGGTTTTGCGTTCGCGCTTATACGAAATGGAGTTGGCAAAGAAACAGGAAGAAGACGCTAAAAAGCGTAACTCGCAAGTGTCTTCAGGTGACCGTTCGGCAAAAATCCGCACATACAATTACCCACAAGGTCGCGTAACTGATCACAGAATAGGACTTACCCTTTATGATCTGGATGGCATAATGAACGGAAATATTCAGAAGATTATAGATGAGCTTCAGTTAGTAAGCAACACTGAAAAATTAAAAGAATCAGAAGTATTTTAATTTAATATATTTGTAAAGCCTCTTTTTTTAGAGGCTTTTTTTTAATAGTTAGAAAAATGAAAGAATTTAAACTAAAAAAGGATATTTATTATCTATATCCTATCGCTTCTAATTTCCTTCGAAGATAAAATGACGCTTTAATTATAAAGAGTTATTAACTCTTAATTCTACAATTTGGTATAGCTTAAAAATAACCCCCAAATATAAAATAATGACAACACAACAACTATACGAGCAAATTCAGCAAAAGAAATCTTTTTTATGTATTGGATTAGATGTTGATTTAAGCAAAATTCCAAAACATTTGTTGGCGACCGAAGATCCTATTTTTGAATTTAATAAAGCAATCATTGATGCTACACACGATTTATGTGTAGCATATAAACCCAATATTGCTTTTTATGAAGCTTACGGAATAAAGGGATGGAAATCACTGGATAAAACAATAAAATATTTAAATGTAAATTATCCTGAAATATTTACAATTGCCGATGCTAAAAGAGGAGATATAGGAAATACAGCTTCTATGTATGCTCAGGCATTTTTTGAAGATATGCAGTTTGACAGCGTTACTGTAGCACCTTATATGGGAAAAGACTCAGTTGAACCTTTTTTAGCTTTTCAAAATAAACACACTATCTTACTTGCCTTGACTTCCAATGAAGGTGCTTTTGATTTTCAAACACAGATGATTAACGGAAAACCACTTTACCAAATTGTGTTGGAAAAATCTAAACAATATAAAAATACAGACAATCTGATGTATGTAGTGGGTGCCACTAAAGCAGATTATTTTGAAGAAATCAGAAAGATAGTTCCAGATAGCTTTTTACTGGTTCCCGGTGTGGGAGCACAAGGAGGCAACCTTAAAGAGGTGTGTAAATACGGGTTAAATAACCAAGTAGGGCTTTTAATTAATTCTTCAAGAGGAGTTATATATGCTTCTGATAAAGAGTGTTTTGCTTCTGAGTCAAGAAAACAAGCTGTGATTCTTCAACAAGAGATGGAAGAGATTTTAAATCAAAGGATACCATGAAATTAATTGATCAATTAGGACAAAATCATGTTTTTGAAAAGATGCCGAAGCGGATTATTTCACTGGTGCCTTCTCAAACACAAACCTTATATGATTTAGGACTGGAAGATGAGATTGTAGGCATTACTAAATTTTGTATTCATCCTTATCATTTTAAATCGACTAAAACCAAAATTGGAGGTACTAAGAAAGTACACACGGAGAAAATAAAATCACTTCAGCCGGATATTATCATTGCTAATAAAGAAGAAAATACTCTGGAAATTGTAAATGAATTAAAAGAAATATGTCCGGTTTGGGTGACTAACGTAGAAACGTTGGAAGACAATACTCAAATGATTAAAGATTTTGGACTTTTGTTTAACAAGCGGATTGAAGCCCAAAAATGGAATGATAAAATTAAGTTTGCACTTGACAATTTTAAGCTTTATATAAAAGATAAGTCCTCCTACAGAACGGCATATTTTATTTGGAGGGAACCTTATATGGTAGCAGGAGCTCAAACATATATTGATGAACTTTTAAAGCTCAATAAGTTCAAAAATATTTACGCAGATAAAGCAGAACGATATCCGGAAATTAATTTAGAAGATATTATGAGAGAAGGCGATCCTCAGCTTGTTCTTTTATCATCAGAACCTTATCCTTTTAAAGAAGAACACGCTTTTGAAATAGGGCGTTTTACGCATCATGGAAAAACCGTTTTTGTAGACGGTGAAATGTTTTCGTGGTACGGAACTCGTTTATCTCAAGCTTTTGACTATTTTAAGAAACTACACGAAAAACTATAAATAAAAAACCGAAAAAGTTATCTTTCTTTTTCGGTTTTTTTAATCAACTAACCCTAACCTTATGAAATTTTATTGTTATACAAAATTGAAAATTAGAATTACAAAAGCTATTAAATTAATGTTATCAAACTATTGTTAGTCAGTTAATTTTACTTTTTAAACAAATCAAAAATACTCTTCTTTTTTTGAGTGTTTTTTTCTTTGGTGCTATTATTTTTAGAGCTTGTTACGGCATTGTCTTGCGTGCCAAAAACTTCTTGTAACAGATTAGAAGAACGCGAACTACCGATGTTTTCTCTGATATTGTTTTCTTCAACAGCAATCATTTTAAAGACGCCATCCATAGTTTGGTTCGTTACGTAATCTGTTAAATTTGTACTTACAGGAGTTACCAAAGGAAGATTATTATAAGTCGTAAAAATATTTTCCCAAATTTTATCTGCACCAACAGAAGAAAGCGATTGCTGAATCACAGGTGAAAATTTTGAATACAATGCTTTCGAAGTACTGCTTTTTAAATAATTGGTTGCTGCGGAATCTCCGTTGAGTAAAATATTTTTTGCATCATTAAAAGTCATGTTTTTTACTGCATCTATAAAAATGGGTGTAGCTTCTTTTACGGCATCTTCTGCAGCGCGGTTTATAAGCAAAATACCCTGGTCAGCTATATTTCCCATGCCGATAGAACGAAGTGTTTGATCTACTTTCTGGACTTCTTCAGGCAAGAGAATTTTGACTAAATCATTTTTGTAAAAGCCGTCTTTTTGGGTTAATTTAGATACTTGCTTTTCAATACCTTTGTCCAATGCCTCTTTCAAGCCTTGAGCAACTTTGTCCTGACTTAAATTAGAAATAATGTCGTTTAAGCCAGTTTGAGCAAAAATATTTGGAGTAACAGCAAGCGTTGTAGTTAATAAGGATAAAGCAATTAAACTCTTTTTCATTCTAACGTTTTTTTATTTATAAATTATTAATTCATAGTGTGTTTAGCTTCTTCTTTGACGGCAAGTAAAGCTACATCAATACTTTTTTGAATTAAAACAGATTCTGTTAACAACAGATTTCTCAATTCATGTGCATCTTGTACCGACGCTTTTCCTGCAGTTTGCTGAATTGTATTTACAATAGTATTTTTAGTATGTGTAATTATATCCCACAATTGCCCTGAAACATAAATCTGCTGTGCAATATTATATTCAAACTCCTGTTCAATGTGTTGTGTAAGCAACAGCTGATAAGCGTTTTTATCTTCAGAAAAAGGAGTAATTCGGAGAATTAATTTTTTTAAGTCAATACGCTCAGTAAAGATAATTAATCTTTCGCAAGCTTGTAATTTGAGAGCTTTAACATCTATTTGAGTGTCTGCATTGGATAATTTATCAATTATAAAACGATCTCTTGCTGATTGTCGTTGTAATATTTTTTCCGAAGTAAAATAAAAAAGGACAGCAACAACTATCGCAGGAATGGCATAAGCGGCTATTTGTGCAATTAAATCAGCATTCATAATTTATTTTTTTACAAAAATAGAAATAATAATCAGCTGGCAATAAATTTTTATACCATCAAAAAAACTTGTTATAACAGGATAGTAGTTGTAATTTTGACTTTTTACGATTGTGGAGTATGCAAAACTATATTGATCAATTAAATGATGCTCAAAAAGCACCTGTATTACAAAAAGAAGGACCAATGATTGTAATTGCCGGTGCGGGGTCCGGAAAAACGCGTGTACTTACTTTGCGCATTGCTTATTTGATGCATCAGGGAGTAGATGCTTTTAATATTTTAGCACTGACTTTTACTAATAAGGCTGCGCGGGAGATGAAAACAAGAATTGCTCAGATTGTTGGAAACTCAGAAGCAAAGAATCTGTGGATGGGAACTTTTCACTCTGTTTTTGCCAGAATTTTACGTGCCGAAGCTGATAAATTGGGGTATCCTTCTAACTTTACCATTTATGATTCTCAGGATAGCCAGCGATTAGTTGGACAGATTATTAAAGAAATGCAACTGGACAAAGATATATACAAACCTAAAGAGGTTTTAAACAGGATATCTTCTTACAAAAACAGTTTGATAACCGTAAAATCCTATTTTAATAATCCTGAATTGCAGGAAGCTGATGCGATGAGTAAAAAACCTCGTTTGGGAGAAATTTACGCTAATTACGTTGAGCGCTGCTTTAAATCAGGTGCAATGGATTTTGATGATTTACTGTTGAAAACCAATGAACTTTTAACCCGTTTTCCGGATGTTTTAATGAAATATCAAGATCGGTTTAGATATATTCTGGTGGATGAGTATCAGGATACAAACCATTCACAATACTTAATTGTTCGTGCATTGTCAGATCGTTTTCAAAATATCTGTGTAGTAGGAGATGACGCACAAAGTATCTATGCATTCAGAGGAGCAAATATCAATAATATTCTTAATTTTCAAAAAGACTACGAGGGGGTTCAAACGTATCGTTTGGAGCAAAATTATCGTTCATCGCGCAATATAGTTGAAGCAGCAAATACTATCATTGAAAAAAATAAAGTCAAACTGGAAAAAGTAGTTTGGACAGCTAATGATCTGGGACCTAAAATAAAAGTACATCGTTCACTTACAGACGGTGAAGAAGGGCGTTTTGTAGCATCTACCATTTTTGAAGAAAAAATGAGAGATCAGAAAAAAAACAGTGATTTTGCTATTTTATATCGCACCAATGCACAATCGCGTGCAATGGAAGATGCACTTCGCAAAAAAGATATTCCTTATAGAATTTATGGGGGGCTTTCGTTTTATCAGCGAAAAGAAATAAAAGATGTATTGAGTTACCTTCGTCTTATTATTAATCCAAAGGACGAAGAAGCATTGGTAAGAGTTATCAACTATCCGGCAAGAGGTATCGGAAACACAACCTTAGATAAACTGACTATTGCTGCAAATCATTACAAGCGTTCTATTTTTGAAATTATGGAACACCTTGACAAAATTGATTTAAAAATTACGACCGGGACTAAAAATAAACTGGTGGATTTTGTCACGATGATCAAAGCTTTTCAGGTTCAGGATGAAATAATGGATGCATATCAGCTGACCGAACACGTAACTAAAAAAAGCGGATTAGTACAGGAGTTAAGAAAAGATACTACACCTGAGGGAATAACCCGAATGGAAAATATTGAGGAACTGCTAAACGGAATAAAAGATTTTATAGAAGGACAGAAAGAAATTGACGGAGCACGAGGTTCATTGAGCGAATTTCTAGAAGATGTAGCTTTGGCTACTGACCTGGACAAAGATAACGGAGATGATGACAGGGTAGCTTTAATGACCATCCACTTGGCAAAAGGGCTGGAATTTCCTACCGTATTTTGCGTTGGAATGGAAGAAGATCTCTTTCCGAGTGCGATGAGTATGAATACGCGCTCTGAACTGGAAGAAGAACGCAGGTTGTTTTATGTGGCACTTACGAGGGCAGAACACCAAGCCTATTTAACTTATGCACAATCAAGATACCGATGGGGAAAACTGATAGACAGTGAACCTTCTCGTTTTATTGAAGAAATCGACGATAAATATTTAGAATATCTTACTCCGCCAGAGACCAATTACAGATACAAACCGTCAATTAATGCAGATATATTTGGCGATGTCGATAAAAGCAAATTACGCTTGTCTAAACCAATTAATGGAATTCCTCCTGTTTATCTTACTCAAAAAGAAGAATCAAAAATGGATAGAAATATCCGAAAATTAAAACCCATAAGTACTTCATCCACTAAAAGTGCTCTTGATAATAACGGACATTTGGAAATAGGACAGATGGTAATGCATGAGCGCTTTGGAAAAGGGACTATTTTGAATTTAGAAGGAGCAGGAGCCGATAAAAAAGCTGAAATCAGATTTGATGTGGGAGGCATAAAAAAATTATTGCTTAGATTTGCAAAACTTCAGGTTTTATCGTAAATTGTAGCTATCGTAAATCGCAATAAACAAGATAATTATGGCACAGTTTGTAAAAATATATCCGGAAAATCCGAATGAAAAAGAAATAGATAAAGCAGTAAAAGTATTGCGAGAAGGAGGATTGGTTATTTATCCTACTGATACAGTTTATGGTTTGGGATGTGATATTACGAATTCCAAGGCATTAGAAAAGATAGCAAAAATAAAAGGAGTAAAATTAGAAAAGGCTAATTTTTCATTTATTTGTCATGATTTGAGCAATATCTCTGATTATATTAAACAGATAGACACTGCTACTTTTAAAATTTTGAAAAAGGCATTGCCAGGACCCTATACTTTTATTTTACCGGGTAATAACGATTTGCCTAAAGAATTCCGGAAAAAGAAAACCGTTGGAATTCGTGTACCGGATAATAACATTGCACGCGATATTGTTAGAAAGCTGGGAAACCCTATTGTTTCTACTTCTATTTATGATGAAGATGAAATTTTAGAATATACCACCGATCCCGAATTGATTTACGAAAAGTGGAATAATGTAGTAGATATGGTAATAGATGGCGGATATGGAGACAATCAGGCGTCAACTATTATTGATTTATCGGGATATGAGCCGGAAATAATAAGAGAGGGGAAAGGAGCAATAGATATATTTTAAAATCATTTTAAAGAAAAACATTAAATAAAATAAAGTAAACAGTCCAAATGAGCCGCTAAAATTGATATTACTCTAATTTAATTAGGGGAATTCAAACCGAATTGTTATTTTTGTAACTGTTTATTTTAAAAGCAAACGTATCACTATGAATTTACATGAATTTCAAGGTAAAGAAATATTAGCAAGCTACGGGGTAAGAGTACAACGTGGATTAGTAGCGGACACTGCAGATGATGCAGTTGTAAAAGCAAAACAATTAACAGATGAAACGGGAACTGGATGGTATGTAATCAAAGCTCAGATTCACGCAGGAGGAAGAGGAAAAGGAGGAGGAGTTAAGCTTGCTAAAAATTTAGATGAAGTAAAAGAAATCGCTGGTAAAATAATTGGGATGGATTTAATCACTCCCCAAACTCCGCCAACCGGAAAAAGAGTAAACCGCGTTTTGGTAGCTGAGGATGTTTATTATCCGGGAGACAGTGAAACAAAAGAGTTCTACATGTCTGTATTGTTAGACAGATCTAAAGGACGCAATATGATAATGTATTCTACCGAAGGAGGTATGGATATTGAAGAAGTAGCTGAAAAAACACCCCATTTAATTTTTAAAGAGGAAGTGGATCCTTCCGTTGGATTACAGGGGTTCCAAGCAAGAAGAATTGCATTTAATTTGGGATTGTCCGGAAATGCATTCAAAGAAATGGTGAAGTTTGTAGATGCATTGTACAGAGCTTATATCGGAAGCGACTCTTCTATGTTTGAAATTAATCCAGTGTTAAAAACTTCTGATGATAAAATTCTTGCGGTAGATGCTAAAGTTACACTGGATGACAATGCTTTGTACAGACAGCAAAAATATGCAGAATACCGTGATCTTACAGAAGAAAGACCAATTGAAGTTGAAGCTAAAGAAGCTGGTTTAAATTATGTAGACCTAGACGGAACTGTAGGGTGTATGGTAAACGGAGCTGGTTTAGCAATGGCTACTATGGATTTGATTAAATACGCTGGTTTTGAGCCTGCTAACTTTTTGGATGTAGGAGGAACAGCAGATGCTAAGCGCGTTGAAACAGCTTTTAGAATCATTTTAAAAGATCCAAATGTAAAAGCTATTTTAATTAATATTTTTGGAGGAATCGTTCGTTGTGATCGAGTGGCTCAGGGAGTTGTAGATGCTTACAAAAATATGGGGGATGATATTAAAGTTCCAATCATTGTTCGTTTGCAGGGAACAAATGCTGAATTGGCAAAAGATATTATCGATCAGTCAGGAATGCCTATTTTGTCAGCAATTGCTTTTCAAGAAGCAGCAGACCAGGTACAGGCAGCTTTATCCTAAAAAAGATATATGTTTCGAAAAATAAAAAAGCACTCTTGATCAAGAGTGCTTTTTTTATATCAAGAAGATATTAATCTAGATTAATTAATTTCTGTTTTTATTTTCATTAACTTTACTCGAATAAAAAGATTAGAAATATGTCAAATGTAGATTTAATAATTGAGGAACGAGCTGCCAGTATAGGAAACTTTATGGTAGGCAGACTACTACCGTTTAAACAAAAGCGAACAGTTGGTCCCTTTGCTTTTATTGACCACATGGGGCCAATTGCGGTGAAAGATGTTAACAATTTAGATGTTGACCCTCATCCGCATATTGGACTTTCTACTTTGACTTATTTATTTGAAGGGGCAATTATGCACCGAGACAGTTTGGGTAGCGTTGAAAAAATTACACCGGGAGCTGTTAACTGGATGACTGCAGGAAAAGGGGTAGTGCATTCAGAACGTATGCCTGAGGGGATCAGAATTCAAAAACCTGATACTATTTTACACGGGCTGCAAATTTGGATTGCTTTACCTAAAGAGTTGGAAGAAATAGAACCTTCATTTGTTCACATCGAAGCTAAAGATTTACCAGCTTGGGAAGAGGAAGGCGTACAGTATAAATTAATAGCAGGGGAAGCTTTAGGAAGAAAATCTCCGGTTCCGGTTTATAGTCCGTTATATTATATTGAAATAAAAACAAAAGAGCGCAAAAAAATTAATATCGGAAAAGGATTGTTTGGAGAAGCGGCGATGTATATCCTTGAAGGAAGTGTACACAACGGAGAACATGTTTATCAGCCTAAACATATTCTAGTCTCAAATGACAGTACTTTATGTGAATTTGAAATGGATGCTGGTACTACAGTTTATATTTTTGGCGGAAACCCTTTGCCGGAAGAGCGCTATATTCTTTGGAATTTTGTTTCACATGATTTAAATCGCTTAGAACAAGCTAAGACCGATTGGATTACTCAAAATTATGAAGCTTTCCCTTTAATACCGGAAGATGACCAAACATTTGTTCCTTTTCCGGAAGGAATGAAATCTTTTAAAAATAAGGCAAAATAATAATTAATTAAGAATAAAGATATGGAAATAAAACATGAAAATTATGGTAATAAAGGAGCTTTTATTGCTCTAGAAAATGGTGTAAAAGCAGGAGAGATAACTTATTCAGTCGCGGGGGAAAATAAAATTATTGCAGATCATACGGAAGTAAACGAAAATTTTAAAGGAAGAGGAGTTGGTAAAATAATTTTATTAGAAGGATTGATAAAATATGCTCGTGAAAACAATATCAAAATAATTCCTCTTTGCCCTTTTGTAAAAGCAACTTTTGCAAAAACGCCAGAATTAGACGATGTATTGGCTTAAAAAGAAAAATATAGATATTTCAAAATTAGCCTTTTTAGACGAATATTTTGAAATTAGCCTTTTTAGGCTAATTTTTTTTATCTTTGAATAAAAGAAAATAATGATTGGAGTAATCACAGGTGATATTGTCAATTCCAGAAGCGTAAGTTCTGAGATATGGCTTCCCGAGCTAAAAACGTATTTTGGATCTTTAGGAAAGCATCCCGAAGACTGGGAAATTTATAGAGGTGACAGCTTTCAAATTCAAGTTAAACCTCAAGTAATTCTTGAAAAAGCATTAATTATAAAATTATTAATACAAAAAAATAAGAATATCAATGTAAGAATGTCTCTGGGAATAGGAGAACTTAGCTTTAAAGGAGAACGAATAACGGAATCTAATGGCAGTGCTTTTATTTATTCAGGAGAAAATTTAGATAAATTAAAAGGAACTCAAATAGTCATAGAAACACCTTTTGATGAAATTAATGAATATTTTAATCCGATTTTACAATTAATTGATTTAATTTCATTGAATTGGAAATCCGCAACAGCAGAAACGATGTATCTGGCACTAACTAATGAAAATTCAATTCAAAAAGAATTAAGCCAAATGTTGTCTAAAGCGCCTGCTACCATAAATAAAGCTTTAAAAAGAGGAGGGTTTTCAGAAATAAAAGAAATTCTAGCTCTTTTCGATTCAAAAATTAAAAAATATGTATGAATTAGCGATTAAAATAATTTTGGCACATGTTTTAGGGGATTTTGTATTGCAATCAAATAAAGCCGTAAAAGATATTTGCCAAAAAGGATTTCGTTCAATATATTTCTATTCGCATATAGCAATTCACGGATTATTGCTATTGATTGTTACAGGGTTCCAAAAACAATTTATTGTACCCATTTTTTTACTGACTTTATCTCACTTTTTAATCGATTCTCTTACCAAAATTGTTTTTAAATCCGTAAAATACAGACTTTATATATTTATTGCAGATCAACTATTTCATTTTTTAGCTATAGGAATTTTTATTTCTTATTTTTATGATTATCAATTAGATTGGAATTATCTATTAAATAATCAGATTTACTTATTTTTACTAGCCTTTTTTGTAGTGACCAATGGAGTTTCGGTGATTATAAAACTGATACTTAATAAGTTTACCCAAGATGATATTATTCACTTTGACAATTTGGATAAAAAGGGGAAAGACAATGCAGGAAAAGTAATAGGAATTTTAGAACGCTTATTTATTTTTGGTTTTGTATGCCTGAATTTTTGGGAAGGAGTTGGTTTTTTATTGGCAGCAAAATCAATTTTTAGATTTGGAGATTTAAAAGAAAATAAAGATTTAAAACTAACCGAGTATATTCTGATAGGAACATTGTTAAGTTTTGGCTTTGCTATTTTGGTAGCAACAATATATCTAAAAATAGCGGCGTACTTAACAAATAATAGTTAATATAAAACTCTAAAAACTCACTTTACCTATCATCCAATTAAAGTTAATTATGAACAAAGAAATTTTAAATCAAGTATATCAACACTCGTTATTTTCATTACAAGATTTAGAGGCTTTATTAGGAGCACATAATTCTATAAAGATGAAAAAAGGGGATTTTTTACTACAAAAAGAAGAGATTGCAGATGAATATTATATCATTGAAGAAGGATTGGTAAGAATGTTTCTTTATGATTTTAATGGTAACGATATAACGACAGGATTTGTAGGAATAGGAGAATTAGCTGTTGAAGTAGTTTCCCTTTTTCAGCGTGTACCCTCTAAAGAATTTTTTCAATGTTTAACGGATACCGTACTTTGGAAAATAGAATATAAGTCTTTTCAGGAGCTTTTCCATAAAATACCTGCTCTAAGAGAGTGGGGACGAGATTGGATGGCTTTAGAATTGTTTAAGAGTAAAACTAGAGCTACAGAGATGATTACTCAGCCGGCTATAAAGCGTTATTTACATTTAATGGAAGAAAAACCACAAGTAATTAAGCAAGCTCCTTTAAAATTTATTGCAAGTTATCTTGGCATAACAGATACCTCCCTAAGTAGAATAAGAAAAGAGATTACTTATTAAAAACATTTTTTATTAATTTATATTTAAAAATGTTATTTAATTACATATGTATTAAAAAAATAAATATTTGTTTTTAATAAAATTAATATTATATATTTGCAGTAATTACTAATTAAGTTAAAAACTATAACAGAACTAATTATGAAGAAAATTATTTTATCAGCTTTAGCTTTAACAGCTTTTACATTCACAGCAAATGCGCAAACTCCTGATTTAAAATTAGGGGCAAAAGCAGGGGTTAACTTTGCGAATTTAAATGGGGCAAGTATGGATATGAAAACTGGTTTCCATGTAGGCGTATTAGCAGAAATTTTTATCAATGAAAAATTTTCTGTTCAGCCAGAAATTTTATATTCTGCTCAAGGAGCAGAGAAAAGCGGTCTTAAATATGAATATAATTATATAAATGTTCCTATTATGGGTAAATATTATGTAATGGATGGTTTAAATGTTCAATTTGGTCCACAAATAGGCTTTTTAGCAAGCGCAAAAAGTAAAGGAGGTTTTTCGTTTGAAGATTTGGATATTGAAGGAACAGGAGATATAAAAGATTTTACACAAAAAGTTGATTTTGGTTTAAATTTTGGTGTTGGTTATGAACTTCCAATGGGATTATTTTTTGATGCGCGTTATAATTTAGGGTTAACTAAAGTCAATAAAAAAATTAATATTGATGAAGAGTTAGACTTAGACATTGAGCAAAAGGATATAAAAAACGGAGTATTTCAAATATCTGTAGGGTATAAATTTTAATAGATTAATAATAACCAATAATCTAAAAAGGCTTTCTTCTTAATAGAGAAAGCTTTTTTTAATTTCAAATCATTCATCTGTGCTTAATTTTAAATGTTAAAAAAAGTGACTTTTTCTTATAGTTCTTTTCTAAATATAAAAAGAAAATTATTATGAGAAGTTATTTAGCAGAGTTCTTCGGAACATTTTGGTTAGTATTTGGGGGGTGTGGTAGTGCACTTTTTGCAGCAGGCATCCCAGAATTAGGTATTGGTTATGCAGGAGTGGCAATAGCTTTCGGTTTAAGCGTTTTAACAATGGCTTATGCAGTTGGACACATTTCAGGAGGACATTTTAATCCCGCAGTTTCGATTGGTTTATGGGTGGGAGGTAGGTTTTCCAGAAAAGAACTTTTCCCTTATATTTTGGCACAGATTACAGGTGCGATTTTAGCAGCCGTCATTTTATTTATTATTTATTCTGGTACTAAAGGAAATATTATTGATCCAGCAATAGCAGGAGCCTTTGCGGCAAATGGATACGGCGAATTATCTCCACAGGGTTACGGAGTAATTGCTGCTTTTGTAACAGAATTTGTATTGACAGCATTCTTTTTAATAATAATTATGGGAGCGACAACAAAGGGAGCTAACACTAAATTTGCAGGAATAGCTATTGGATTGGCACTCACACTTATTCATTTAATTTCTATTCCTATTACAAATACCTCAGTTAATCCTGCTCGTTCTATTTCTCAGGCAATTTTAGCGGGAGGAAATTATCCTTTTCAATTATGGTTGTTTTGTTTAGCTCCAATTACTGGAGCAATTGCTGGAGGATTGATTTATAAACTAGTATTAGAAAAAGATTAATATTCTCTCTAAAAAAGATATAACGAAGAAAACTTCAAAATAAATTTTGAAGTTTTTTTGTTTCTAATATTAGTGTAAAATATGAAATTCAGAGCGAATAATCTAATACAGAAAAAATAACTTAAATCAATAAAAATCATAGTGTCAGTCATTTTTATTTTAATCTAAATAGTAGTATTTTAGCAGAAATTCCTATTTTTTATATGCAAAATCAAAATCAGTATACGGAAGACAATATTCGTTCGTTGGATTGGAGAGAACATATTCGTATGCGCCCTGGAATGTACATTGGAAAACTAGGGGATGGATCTTCTCCAGACGACGGTATTTACATTCTTATCAAAGAGGTAATTGACAATAGTATTGATGAGTTTGTTATGGGAACTGGTAAAACGATTGAGGTTACACTTAAAGATAAACTCGTTACAGTCAGAGATTATGGAAGAGGAATCCCGTTAGGAAAAGTTGTTGACGTTGTTTCTAAAATGAATACCGGAGGAAAATATGATTCTAAAGCTTTTAAAAAATCAGTAGGATTAAACGGAGTAGGTACTAAGGCAGTGAATGCTTTGTCTGCTTTTTTTAAAGTTGAAGCTGTAAGAGATGGACAACTAAAAGCAGCTGAATTTTCTGCAGGAAACTTAACTCAAGAAGAAGATATTTGTGAAACTACCAGAAGAAAAGGTACTAAAGTAGCTTTTATAGCAGATGAATCCATTTTTAAAAATTACAAATATCGAAAAGAGTATATTGAAAAAATGCTAAAAAATTATTGTTACCTCAACAGAGGATTGACAATTTTATTTAATGGCGAAAAATTTTACTCAGAAAATGGCTTAAAAGATCTTTTGGAAGAGAATATAGTTGAAGAAGATCAAGTGTATCCTATTATTCACCTGAACGGAGATGATATTGAAATAGCTTTAACACATAGCAGAACTCAATATTCCGAAGAATACTATTCTTTTGTAAACGGACAAAATACTACACAAGGAGGTACTCATTTGTCTGCTTTTAGAGAAGCTTTAGTTCGCACGATGAAAGAGTTTTTCAATAAAAATTTTGACGCCTCCGATATTAGAAAATCTGTTGTAGCAGCTATTTCTATTAAAGTGGAAGAGCCGGTGTTTGAATCACAAACCAAAACAAAATTAGGTTCAACCGATATGGGACCCGATCTGCCAACAGTTCGAACTTATATCAATGATTTTGTAAAAACACACCTGGACAACTTTTTACATAAAAATCCGCATGTTGCCGAAGCATTGCTAAAAAAAATTCTTCAGGCAGAAAGAGAAAGAAAAGAACTATCCGGTATTCGTAAAATTGCAAAAGAAAGAGCTAAAAAAGCAAGCTTACACAATCGAAAGCTTAGAGATTGCCGTGTTCATTTGACAGATATTAAAAACTCAAGATATTTAGAGAGTACTCTTTTTATAACAGAAGGAGATTCGGCATCAGGATCGATCACTAAATCCAGAGATGTAAATACGCAAGCAGTTTTTAGTTTAAGAGGAAAACCATTGAACTCTTATGGAATGACTAAGAAAATTGTTTACGAAAATGAAGAGTTTAATTTACTTCAGGCAGCACTTAATATTGAAGAAGATTTTGAAAACCTGAGATACAACAATATTGTGATTGCAACAGATGCCGATGTAGATGGAATGCATATTCGATTGCTGCTGATTACTTTCTTTTTACAGTTTTTTCCAGAACTGATCAAAGAGGGGCATTTATATATTCTTCAAACTCCTCTATTTAGAGTTCGAAATAAAAAAGAAACTATTTATTGTTACAACGAAGAAGAGCGTATTGCTGCTATTGAAAAGCTAAAACCCAAACCTGAAATTACCAGATTTAAAGGATTGGGAGAAATTTCGCCGGATGAATTTAAATATTTTATTGGCGAAGATATCAGATTAGATCCTGTAATGTTGGATAAAACAATGTCGATAGAAAAAATGTTGGAATTTTATATGGGGAAAAATACGCCGGACAGACAGGAGTTTATTATAGATAATCTAAAAGTTGAACTTGATGTTGTTGAAGATTAGTGTAAATTATGATGCAAGAAGATAATTTGAGTCAGCCATTGAATAATAATGGCGAGGAGCATATAGAAAATCTGGCAGAATTAACTGAGGATAGAGAAACTATAACTAAAGTTACAGGAATGTACAAAGACTGGTTTCTGGATTACGCCTCTTATGTTATATTAGAGCGTGCAGTACCAGCTATAGAAGACGGCTTTAAACCTGTTCAACGCCGCATTATGCACTCCATGAAGGAACTGGATGATGGTCGTTATAACAAAGTTGCTAATATTGTTGGACATACAATGCAATACCATCCACATGGCGATGCAAGTATAGGTGATGCAATTGTTCAGATTGGACAAAAGGATCTTTTAATAGACACACAAGGTAACTGGGGAAATATTTTGACCGGTGACGGTGCAGCGGCTTCTCGTTATATTGAAGCGCGTTTGAGCAAATTTGCGTTGGAAGTTTTGTATTCTCCTAAAATTACCGCTTGGCAAGCCTCTTATGATGGAAGAAGAAATGAACCTGTAAATTTACCTGTTAAATTCCCTTTGTTACTCACACAAGGAGCAGAAGGAATCGCAGTGGGATTATCAACAAAAGTGCTGCCTCACAATTTTAATGAGTTAATAGATGCCTCTATTAAAATCTTAAAGGGGAAACCTTTTGTTATCTATCCCGATTTTCCAACTCAGGGTATTGCTGACGTTTCTGCATATAATGACGGAATGCGTGGCGGACGCGTGAGAGTAAGAGCAAGAATATCTCAGCTGGATAAAAATACACTTGTTATTACACAAATTCCTTTTTCAACCAATACTTCAAGTTTGATTGACAGTATCTTGAAAGCCAATGAGAAAGGGAAAATAAAAATTAAAAAGATAGAAGACAATACGGCGGCAGAGGTAGAAATTTTAATACACTTACCGGCAGGAGTATCGCCAGATAAGACTATTGATGCTCTGTATGCTTTTACAGGTTGCGAAACCTCAATTGCACCGCTAGGATGTGTAATTATGGACAATAAGCCCCTGTTTGTCGGTGTGTCGGATATGATGGTAATGTCAACTAATCAAACTGTTCAGCTACTTAAGAGAGAGTTAGAAATTCAACTGGACGAGCTAGAAGAAAAGTGGCATTTTTTATCTTTAGAGCGTATTTTTATCGAAAACAGGATTTATCGCGCAATTGAGGAAGAAGAAACATGGGAAGGTGTTATTGCTGCCATTGATGAAGGATTAAAACCTTTTACCAAAAGTTTAAAAAGAGCAGTTACTGAAGAAGATATTGTTCGATTGACCGAAATAAAGATTAAACGAATTTCTCGTTTTGACATTGATAAGGCAAATCAAAATATTGAAGCTCTGGAGGGCGAAATAGAACAGGTAAAACACGATTTAGATCATTTAATTGATTTTGCCATTGCCTATTTTACCAGGTTAAAAGAAAGATACGGAAAAGGACGAGAACGCAAAACAGAACTCAAAAATTTTGATACTATTGAGGCTACTAAAGTTGTTTTAAGAAACACTAAACTATATGTTAACCGAGAAGAGGGTTTTTTTGGAACTAGTCTAAGAAAAGATGAATATGTTTGTGATTGTTCTGATATAGATGATGTTATTGTATTTCTGAGAAATGGTTCGATGGTTGTTTCTAAAGTTGATGAGAAAAAATTTGTAGGAAAAGATATTATTCATATTGCTGTATTTGATAAAAATGATAAGAGAACGATCTATAATCTAATTTACCGAGACGGAAAATCAGGACCTTCTTATATTAAGCGATTTAATGTTTCTGGTATTACAAGAGATAAAGTGTATGAACTCACACAGGGTAAAGCTGGTTCACAAATATTATATTTTTCAGCAAATCCAAACGGAGAAGCAGAGGTTGTCACTATTTTGTTACGTCAATTAAGTAATATCAAAAAACTCAAATTTGAAATTGATTTTGCCGATTTGCTAATTAAAGGAAGAGGAGTAAAGGGAAATCTCGTAACAAAATATGCTATCAAAAAAATTGAATTAAAAGAAAAGGGAATTTCTACCTTAAGACCTAGAAAAATTTGGTTTGATGACACAGTACACCGATTAAATGTGGACGGAAGAGGCGAATTGCTGGGTGAATTTAAAGCGGAAGACCGATTGTTGGTTATTGCCCAGTCGGGTAAGGTTAAAACAATTATTCCTGAATTGACTACACATTTTGATGAAGATATGATTGTGCTTGAAAAGTGGAAACCGAAAAAGCCGATTTCAGCCATTTACTACGATGGAGAAAAAGCGAGATATTATGTCAAAAGATTTTTAGTAGAAAATGAGAACAGAGAAGAATTGTTTATTTCTGAACATGAAAACTCAAGATTAGAAATAATTTCTACCGACTACAGACCCGTTGCAGAAGTGGTTTTTATTAAAGTAAAAGGAATACAAAAAGAAAATCTAGTTGTTGATTTAGAGCGGTTTATATCGGTTAAAGGAATTAAAGCTTTAGGTAATCAATTAACTGGAGAAAAGCTAAAACAGATTAACTTGTTGGATTCTCTGCCTTATGAAGAAGAAGAGAAAGAAGTTGTAAAGGAAGATATTGAATTGGATGATTTACCCGATGCAAAAATAGATGACGAAGGACAAGCGAGTTTATTTTGATTGTTTTCTGTTAATAAAAAATACATATATGATGATATAATAAAACCTAGTTTAATGAAAAAATTACTTTTGTTTGCCTTTTTAGCTGTAATGTCTTTGATTTCCTGTTCATCTTCTGATGATAAAAATAATTTTGAAACAAAAATAATTGCCGATAAATCCTCTAAAATCACTGTTGTTATTGATGGAAGAGAGTATATATATGATAATATAAGTATAGATAATAGTCTAGTAGTAGGAGATCCTTATACCTTACCTGATCCTGGGGATTATGGGATTAAAGCATATATGGGCGATAAGGATAATTCTAACTTTCTTTTAATAGGTAATTATCGGGTAGGGCATGGTGTTGTTTCAAGAAATATTTATTTAAAAGTAGTAAAAGATGAAGTAGAGTATATTTCTTCAATTTCAGAAAATACAGAAATCAATATAACAGATTCTCTGGAAGGAAATATAAAAGGAGATTTTAAAGGATTGTTATTATTGCACAGTTCTTACAATGAAAATAATTCTCCGGAGGTAAATATCTCAAGCGGAACTATAGATATTAAATATACATACGAAGAAGTTAAAAAAGAGAATTAGTTAGCTAATTCTCTTTTTTATCTCGGATTATTTTTAGCCGCTTTTTGTATAGAGTAAATCAAATAAATAATAAAAACAAGAAAACCCAAAAATGAAAGCCAGTTTTTTTCTATTGACCACAAATCAGAACTGTCTAAATTAAAAATACCATATACCAACCATAACAATACAATAAAAGTAATTATTTTTTCTATTTTATTATTCATCTTCTCCTAATATTATATAGTCATTGAAAAAAGTTGTCTTTCCGGTTGATTTTGTTGTAAACGCAAATCAAAAGCCATACAGATATTTCTGATAAAAGCTCTGCCTTTTTGAGTAACTTTTATTTCAAAGCCATTTATTGTTAATAGTTTGTCAATTACAAATTCGCTTAATTCTGCTAAAATAGGTTCAAAATCTATTTTATCCCAATCGTCGGCTAAGTTGGTAGATAATGCACACATCAAATTTAAGATATGTTTGCGTATTATCAAATCTTCTGATGTAAGAATATGTCCTTTTACTACCGGAATTTCGTTATTTTTCAACAAAGTATAATAATTTTCAATACTTTTTTCATTTTGAGCAAACGCATACCAACTGTCACTAATTGATGAAACTCCTAACCCAATCATCAACTTAGTTTTAGATGAAGTATACCCCATAAAATTGCGGTGAATGGTTCCGTTATTTAATGATTTATATAGAGAATCCGTTTTAAAAGCAAAGTGATCCATACCTATTTCAATATACTCATTTTGTAAAAGCATTCTTTTTCCAACTTCATACAACTCTCTTTTTTCACGGTCCTTAGGAACATCTTCATCTTTAAAGCCTCGCTGTCCGTTGCCCTTAATCCACGGAACATGTGCATAGCTGTAAAAAGCCAATCGGTCAGGAGCGAGTGAATTCGTTTTTTCAATGGTGTCAATAATATGTTCTTTTTTCTGAAAAGGAAGACCAAATATTATGTCATGCGAAATAGAGGTATATCCGATTTCTTTTGCCCATAAAGTAACTTTAGCCACATCGTGAAAAGATTGATTTCGGTTAATAGCTTTTTGAATATCCGGATTGTAATCCTGAACCCCAAAACTTACCCTTGTAAAGCCCAAATCATATAAAGTTTGCAGATGATTTTTTGTGGTATTATTAGGATGTCCTTCAAAACTGAATTCTTTGATGTCTGAAATATTACCCAAAGCTGTAATCCCTGCAATCAGTTTAGTTAAACTTTCAGGAGAAAAAAAAGTAGGTGTTCCGCCGCCTAAATGAATTTCTTTTATAACAGGTCTATCTTTAAATAATTTGCAGTATAACTCCCATTCCTTTAAAACAGCTTCTATATAAGGTAATTCTACCTCGTGTCTTTTCGTAATTCGTTTGTGGCATCCGCAAAAGGTACACAGACTTTCACAAAACGGTAAGTGAATGTATAAGCTGATTCCTTCTGTTTTGTTGGATTCATCAAACGATTTTTTACAGAGGTCAAGCCATGCCTTTTTATCAAAAGAAGAAGAATCCCAATAAGGAACTGTTGGGTAACTGGTATATCTTGGTCCCGAAACATTGTATTTCTGAATTAATGGTTTAGTCATGGTTCAGTTTATTTCAAACAAAAATATTAAATTTGTCTAAAGTGAGATATGACATTTGTCATATAGTAATCACTTAAAAATTAGATGGTATGAAAAGATTTTTTCTTGTTATTTTAATTCTTTTGACAGGAATTAAGAGTAGAGCCCAAGTAAGTGAAGAGGCTTATTTGCTAGAAAAAAAGGAATTTTACGAGGCTATTTCCCAAGTAAAAAAGGTTCAACTTATAGATGTCAGAACAGCAGAAGAATATAAAAGCAGAACAATAAAATATGCTCAGAATATAGATTACCTTTCAGATGACTTTATAGAGAATACAAATAAATTAAACAAAAAAGAGCCTGTTTATATTTTTTGTAAATCAGGTAATCGAAGTGTTTTGGCAAAGGAAAAAATGATTAAAAATGGTTTTGAGCAGGTATATGAATTAAAAGAAGGATATTTAGCGTGGAAAAAAGAAAACGAATAGATGAGTTGTATATTTATCAATATTTTAAGACCCGAAATTCTCTGAATTCAATATAACTTTTTATTTTTGGGAACAACAAAAGAATAATTTATGGATACAGCATCATTTGGAGGTTTTTTAAGAACATTATTGATTATCGCGGTACTGTATTATGTTTTTAAGTTCGCTATGCGTTATCTATTCCCTATTTTTGTATATAAAATGGCAAAGAAAGCGGGGGAAGGATTCCAAAAACAACAACAGGAATTTTACCAGCAGCAAAATACTAAAACACATTCAGATTCAAAATACAATCAACAACAAAATAAAAGCGAAAAAGTACCGCGTTCGACTAAAGTAGTGGGAGAGTATATTGACTTTGAAGAAATCGATAAATAAATTAAAGCCTTTGTCAAAAGGCTTTTTTGTTTTCTAATATTTTGCAAGTTCACTTCATAGCTTGCGCAAAATTAATTACTTTAGCCTATTCATTAAAAAAAGAAAACTACCGTAATAATGGATAGATTTAAAAGATTTTTGCCTCATATTTTGGTAATCGCAGGGTTTATTGTAATTGCTCTAGCTTATTTTTCACCTGTTTTGAAAGGTCAGGTAATTTTTCAATCCGATATTGCTCAATATACCGGAATGGCCAAAGAACAAAATGATTTTAGAGCCAAAACAGGAGAAGAACCCTATTGGACCAACAGTTCATTCGGTGGGATGCCGACTTATCAGTTAGGAGCAAAATATCCGTTTAATTATGTTAAAGATATAGATTCTATACTTCGCTTTTTACCCCGACCTGCAGATTATTTGTTTTTGTATTTTATCGGATTCTATGTTTTATTGCTATCGTTAGGAACAAAACCTTTGCATTCCTTTATCGGAGCATTAATGTTTGGATTTTCTACCTATTTAATTATTATTCTGGGAGTCGGACACAACGCAAAAGCACACGCTATTGCTTATATGCCGATGGTTTTGGCAGGTGTACTGCTCGTTTTTAGGAAACATTACGTTAAGGGAGGTTTACTCACACTTTTTGCTGCTTCGCTTGAAATAAGTACCAATCACTTTCAAATGACTTATTATTTGTTGTTGCTATTAATTGTTGTTGCTATTTATTATTCAATTCTATATATCAAAAATAAAGATTGGAAAGGTTTGTTTGTCGCTTTTGCCATTTTTATAGGAACAGGAATTTTGAGTATTGGTGCCAATGCAACTAATTTGATGGCTACCGCAGAATATACCCAGTTTAGTACGCGAAGTAATAGTGAACTGACTTTTAATCCGGACGGAACCCCAAGAGAATCGTCCAATGCAATGACATATGAGTATATCACGCAATATAGCTACGGAATTTTTGAAAGTTTAAATCTTTTAGTTCCCCGACTGACCGGAGGAGCAAATGATGAAAAATTGAACCAGTCTTCAAATTTGTATAGTTTTTTTATAAATTTAGGTGCGTCGCCGGCAGAAGCAACTGAAATGGTTAGAAAAGCTCCGACATATTGGGGCCATCAGCCTGGGGTTGCCGCTCCTGCTTATATCGGAGCAGTTGTCTTTTTTTTATTTGTACTCTCTTTTTTCAGTGAAAAAAGAAAATTAAAATACGTTTTTATTGCCGGAGCAATATTATCTCTCTTGTTGTCCTGGGGAAAAAATTTCCCACTTTTAACCGATATTTTCATCAATTATTTTCCGCTTTACAACAAGTTTAGAGCAGTATCGTCTATTCAAACCATATTGGAAATGTGTGTTCCGGCAGTAGCCATTTTAGGATTGTATAGCTTTTTTAAACTGGAATCCAAAGAACAGTTGATAGCAGTTAAAAAAACAGGACTTATTGCCGGCGGAATTTTAGCTTTATTGTTTGTAATCAAAGGAACTCTTTCTTTTTCAGGGGTAAACGACGGTTATTACAGAGGTGTTTATGGCGAAATAGGTCCGGGATTTGTAAAAGCTCTTATAGAGGACAGAAAAGCCATGTATTCCGCAGATATTTTAAGGTCATTTATTATTATTGCTTTAACTGCTTTGGTTTTATATCTGGCATCTGTAAAAAAACTAAAAATGAATTATGCAGTGATAATGATAGGATGCTTGGCAATTGTTGATTTGGTAAGTGTGGACAGAAAATATGTCAATGATACCAATTTTGTATCGGCTCAAATAATGAAAGAACCTTTTGCAATAACTGAAGCGGACAAGGAAATTTTAAACGATCCTTCTCATTTTAGGGTATATGAATTGAACGGGGGATTTAACAGTGCGAGAGCATCCTATTATCATAATTCCCTTGGGGGATATCACGCTGCTAAACCTAGAAGGATGAACCAGCTGTTGGAATATCAGATTAGCAATAAAAATTACATGCCTGTTTTTAATATGTTGAATGTCAAATATATTATTCAGCAAGACGAGCAAGGACGAGATATGGCAATGTTAAATCCGGATGCAAATGGCAATGCCTGGTTTGTATCATCCGTTAAAAAAGTTGATTCTGCGGACGAGGAAATGAAAGCACTTTCCAGTTTAGATACTAAGAAAGACGCTGTTTTTAATACCGTTGCATTTAGCCATATTGATCTTAAGAACTCGTACAACGTAGATTCTCTCACAAGTGTCAAACTTTTAGAATATTCTCCAAACAAGCTGGTGTATCAATCCGAAAATAACAACGATGGCTTAGCTGTTTTTTCTGAAGTTTATTATCCTCACGGATGGATTGCTAAAATAGACGGTATTGAAACTCCGATTTTTTCGGTAGATTATGTTTTAAGAGCTATTGAATTGCCAAAAGGACAGCATAAAATAGAGTTTTCGTTTGAACCGCAGGTAATCAAAACAGGAAGTCGCATTGCATTGACAAGTGCAATATTTATTATATTGATTTCTATGACAGCGGTCGCATACAGCATCAGAAAAAACCAAAAGAAAAAGAGTACGGAAGAATAATCAAAAAGCTGTGAAAAAGAAAAAAGTATTAATTATTACTTATTACTGGCCTCCTGCAGGAGGTCCGGGAGTTCAAAGATGGTTGAAGTTTGTTAAATATTTGCCTCACTTTGATATAGAACCAGTGGTATATATTCCCGAAAACGCTGCATACCCTCTTCTGGATTCAGCCTTAGAACATGAAGTAAGTGAGGATTTGACGATTTTGACTACTCCAATTCGCGAACCTTATCGATTTGCTAAAATATTATCCGGCAAAAAAAGCAGTGATTTGAGCTCGGGTATGATTTCTCATAAAAATAAACAGTCGAGACTTGAAAAATTATTGCTTTGGATTCGTGGAAATATGTTTATTCCCGATGCACGTGTCGGCTGGATAAAGCCTTCTATTAAATATTTATCCGACTACCTGAAAAAAAATCAAGATATAGATACTGTCATCACTACTGGTCCTCCACATAGCTTACATTGTATAGGTAAGAATCTCCAACAGTTAAATAATGTAAAATGGATTGCCGATTTTAGAGATCCGTGGACAACGATAGGTTATCACAAACAATTAAAATTATCCGCGAGTGCCAGAAAGTCTCACTTAGTAATGGAACAGAAAATTCTTGAGTCAGCAGATCATATTATTACAACTTCAAAGTCTACAAAAGAAGAATTTCAAACCAAAACAACTCGTCCGATAACCGTTATTACCAATGGTTATGATATAATCAATTTAGGAAAAATTACTTTGGACGAAAAATTCACATTATCTCATATAGGCTCTTTTTTATCCGATAGAAATCCAAGAGTATTGTGGAAAGCTATTAATGAATTAAGAAAAGAAAACACGGAGTTTAAAACAGCTTTTCAATTAAAGCTAGCAGGCAAGATCAGTGATGAAATTAAACAAACATTAAGAGAATTTAGACTTGAAGACTGTGTTTTAAATCTGGGATATGTTTCCAATGAAGAAGCTTTGCGACAAATGCGTGCTTCTCAGGTTTTATTACTGATTGAAATAGATTCTGAAGAAACACAAGCTATTATTCCGGGAAAATTGTTTGAATATATGGCGGCAGAGCGACCCATATTGGGAATTGGTCCTGAAAATTCTGATTTTTTTGAAATTATAAAACAAACCAATACGGGGAAAGTTGCTTTGTACAATCAAAAAGAAGAAATAAAGAAAATCTTGTTAGAGTATTTTGCCCAATATCAGCAACAACGGCTTAAAGTCTATGCGATGGGTTTGCAATATTTTAGCCGTTATAAACTAACTGAAAAATTAGCAACAGTTATTAAGAAAGCATAGTTGTTTTACTCTTTTGTATTTTTATTAATTTCTGAAACGAGTACGGAATAACAAGCTGTTGACTGTGCTAATTGGTTCTCGATATGTTGCAATACTAAAACTGACGGAATTGATTTCGTTTTTATTAGTTTCCGGAATAAATTCGGGATAAAAAAACGTCTGTGTTTAAAGTTTCTTGTCGTTAAAACTTAAATTGTAGTAAAGAAACTGAATTAAAGATACTATTTAAAATACTTATAATTAATAAATTATGTTTTGTCCCCTAAATGTCCACCCCCTCTTTTTGTTTTTTTTTTACTATATAGGTATTTTTGCAAATAATAAATTATTAGGATAACAAATTAAAACTAAGACAAAGAATTTACTTTAGTTGCAATTATTTTTTATATAAATCCCAAAAAATACCCTAAATAGGGTATTGATTGAAATATTTGTATTTATTTATTTTGCTAAAAATATTTATAAAGGGTCAATTGTTTTAATAAAAATATAAATATGAAAGTTTTTTCTTCTTTGATTTTATTTATTCTAATCTTAATATTTCTTTCATATCAAGAAAGTATAAAAACCAATTTAAATGAACATTCAGTTATGATAGAAGAAGTTGACAAACAAGATTCTCTACCTGTAAATTCATATAAAAACATAGTGCAAAAAGAAATAGGTTGTTGTACTAATTAAAAAAATGTTAGCTAATTGATTCAGATTATTTTAATTATTGTTTTAATTCATTTATACTTTTAATAATTAATTTTCAAATAAAAATGTATTCTAAATATAGATTGTAGAAAATAAAATTTAATTTCCTCATTCTTTGCAAGAATTCCACAGATTAGAGAAATACATATTTAAATTTGCATTAAGTATTTATAGATTATGAAGAAGATTAAAAATTAAATGTCTGTGATACAATTAAAACTTGATAGATAAAAGATATTCCAAAAACTGTGAGCTCTATATATAGTTATAATATCCTATAAATTTTAAAAGGAAAATAAAAATTGATTAATGTGATATAGGTTAATAAAATAGTAAATAAGAATAAAATAGAATAAATTTGTGGCGTATTTTTTGCCCTTATCTAATTTTAAGAATAAAATATATGAAAATAGGAATAACATTCAGTGCATTTGATCTATTGCACGCAGGACATATAAAAATGCTTGAAGAAGCAAAGAGACAATGTGATTATTTAATTGTAGGCTTGCAAACTGATCCGACGATTGATCGTCCTGAAAAAAATAAACCTACCCAAACCGTGGTAGAGCGATATATTCAATTAAAAGGCTGTAAATTTGTAGATGAAATTGTACCTTATGCTACAGAACAGGATCTAGAGGACATTTTGCGCTCTTTTAAGATAGACATCCGTATTTTGGGAGATGAGTATAAAGACAAAAATTTTACAGGCAGACAATACTGTGAAGAAAAAGGCATCTTGTTTTACTTTAATCGTCGAGATCATAGATTTTCGAGTAGTTCTTTACGAAAAGTGGTAGCAGATAAAGAGAATACAAAAGTAAAAAACATTGGTTAATAAATCGATAACAATATAAAAGTCATGCTGTGAAAATATTTTCAGAGCATGATTTTTTATATGTTTAAAATGAAATTTAAAGTTTAAAAAGTTTTAAGTTTGTAAATCATACTTTAAAAGTTAAAAATATCAGAAAACACTATGTCTAAAACACAAAAAATATGCTGTGTAGGAGCCGGTTATGTAGGAGGACCTACTATGTCAGTGATTGCTCAAAAAAACCCCCATATTCAAATTACTGTAGTTGACTTAAACGAAGCCCGAATTAAAGCTTGGAATGACGAAGACTTAACTAAACTTCCTATTTACGAACCGGGATTAGATGCTGTGGTGGCAGAAGCCAGAGGACGTAATTTATTTTTTGATACCGATGTAGATAAAGCCATCGATGAAGCCGATATGATTTTTATATCCGTAAATACGCCTACAAAAACTTATGGAAAAGGAAAAGGAATGGCAGCAGATTTAAAGTATATCGAATTATGTGCTCGTCAAATTGCCAGAGTAGCAAAAACAAATAAAATTGTGGTTGAAAAATCTACTTTACCCGTACGTACAGCACAAGCTATTAAACGTATTCTGGATCAGACCGGAAACGGAGTTGAGTTTGAGATTTTGTCTAATCCTGAGTTTTTGGCAGAAGGAACAGCAATTCAGGATTTGATGAATCCTGATCGTGTATTGATCGGAGGAGATCAAACAGAAAAAGGGCAAAAAGCGATTCAAGAACTTGTAGATATTTATGGAGCTTGGGTTCCTCGTGAACGAATTTTAACCACTAACGTTTGGTCGTCAGAATTGTCAAAACTAACAGCAAACGCGTTTTTAGCACAAAGAGTTTCAAGTATTAATGCCATTTCAGAATTGTGCGAAGTTTCAGGTGCAGATGTCAATGAAGTCTCTCGTGCTATTGGTACAGATAGCAGAGTAGGAAGTAAATTTCTCAAAGCTTCTGTCGGATTTGGAGGTTCTTGCTTTCAAAAAGATATTTTAAATCTGGTTTATATTGCCAAGACTTACGGATTAGATGCTGTAGCGGATTATTGGGAGCAGGTAATTATCATGAACGATCATCAAAAAAGAAGATTTGCTGAAAAAATTGTCACGACGCTATTTAATACCGTAAATGATAAAAAAATTGCATTTTTGGGTTGGGCATTTAAAAAAGACACCAACGATACTCGTGAGTCCGCGGCTATTTATGTTGCGAATGATCTGATAGAAGAAGAAGCAAATATACATGTATATGATCCTAAGGTAACCGAACAGCAAATGCTGTCCGATTTAGATTATCTAAATACGCGGAATTCAGAGGCTAACCAAAATCATTTAACTGTTCATCAAGATCCTTATATAACGCTAAAAGATGCGCATGGTATAGCTGTTTTAACCGAATGGGATGAATTTAAAACTTATGATTGGCAGCGCATTTATGACAATATGCAAAAGCCCGCGTTTGTATTTGACGGTCGGAATATTTTAGACAGAAAAGAACTGGAAAAAATAGGATTTGAAGTCTATACAATCGGAAAAGGGGAATAGTTTAAAAAAATATTTAAAAATATAACGAATTTTGGCATATTAAACTTGTCTTTTTGGACTAATAAATAGAATAATTTTTACCAATTTGAGTAACGAAGCGTATCAAGAGAACCGGAAAAGAACATATGAATATCAGATAATTTGTCATCCCGAATTCATTTCGGGAACTAAAGAAACAAAAAAATGAAATTAAAATTTTTAACCACCCTCACATTACTAACATTTTTTTGTCAAACAGGAAAGGCACAGCAAAGTGATATCTGGAGTAAGATCCGATTAGAAGCTGGCTGGGGATATAATCTGCCAACTGCACCGACCTCAGGAATAACAGCAAGTGATTTTGCCGGAGTGAAAAACTTTTATGGAGGAGTAAAATATGAGTTGGATGATGTATGGGGAATCAGAGGAACCTATGCTTTCAATTCATTTGAACACAAAAACGACAAAGATTTTGGTTTAGACATCCATAAGCTGATGGCAGAAGCCACTTATAATATTTTACAAGCATCCGGTGCAGATTTAGCAAATACATTTGATGTAGAAGCACATGCCGGATTGGGACTTTCACTGGCAGACAGTAAAATAAATTCCGGTTCGGATAAAATGGTAAGCTTTCAGGTAGGAGTAATGCCGCAATACAAAATTACAGAAAAAGTAAGTATACTATTAGATGCAACCTATGTTCTTAATTTAGAGCAAAACTATAATTATGCAGGTGCATACGCTAAAGAAAATGGTAAAGGTACAACAGGCGGCTATTTTACAGCCAATATAGGAATAGCAGTCAAGCTTTAAAAAATCAGTTCGAGATATTAAAGCATCGATTAAAAACACGAGATAAGTTATGAAAAAAATCGCAGTAATAGGTCAAGGATATGTAGGGTTACCTCTAGCGATAGCATTTTCTAAACATTTTCCGGTTGTTGGTTATGATATTAATGAAAAGCGGATAGAAGAATTAGAGCAAGGAAAAGATTCTACAAAAGAAGTAGAGGAGGAACAGTTAAAAACAGCTCTTTCAGAATATAAAATTTCAGAAGGAGTAAAAGGTTATTTTCCAAGTGCTGATTTACATAGCCTGGCACAAGCTGATATTTACATTATAACTGTTCCCACGCCGATTAACGAATTTAATGCACCTGATCTAACCCCTTTAAAACAAGCCTCAAAGTTAATAGCTTCAGTCCTTAAAAAAGGAGATATTGTCATTTATGAATCTACGGTGTATCCGGGTTGTACCGAAGAAGAATGTATCCCTGTGATAGAACAGTATTCTCAGTTAAAGTTAAATGAGGATTTTTTTGCAGGATATTCTCCTGAGCGCATTAATCCCGGAGATAAAATTAATACGTTAGAAACTATTGTTAAAGTAACTTCGGGTTCTACCCCTGAAGTTGCAGTAAAAATAGATAATTTATATAAGAAAATTATAAAGGCAGGCACACATTTAGCCCCCTCATTAAAAGTGGCTGAAGCAGCAAAAGTAATTGAAAATGCACAGCGTGATGTTAATATTTCTTTTGTAAATGAACTAGCATTAATTTTTGACAGAGTTGGTATTGATACCCACGAAGTTTTAGAAGCTGCGGGCACAAAATTTAATTTTCTAAAGTTCAAGCCCGGATTGGTAGGAGGACACTGTATTTCGGTAGATCCTTACTATTTAGCGCATAAAGCCATTCAATTAGGATATTATCCGGATGTTATTCTATCGGGAAGACGTGTAAATGATGAAATTCCTTTGTTTATTGCAAATAAAGTTGTTAAACTGATGATTCAAAAAAGAATAGATGTCAGTCGTTCCAGGGTTTTATTATTAGGTTTTTCTTTTAAAGAAAATTGCCCTGATACTCGTAATACAAAGGTAGCTAAGATTTACAAAGAATTAAGCTCCTATGGAATCGAAGTTGATGTGTACGATCCATGGGTAAATCCTGTTGAGGTAAAAGAAGAATACGGGATTGAAATAATTACAGAAATGGAAAAACTAAAACAACGTCGATTTTTAAGAACAGACCATCGGTACGGTTTAATGCCAAGTCCATATAATGCCGTGTTGTTAATGACAGCTCATCAAGAATTTAAAAATCTTGATATCCGATCTCTGGTTAATGAACCTGGGATTGTTTTTGATGCAAAAAGCGTTTTAAAAAAAGAAATAGTAGATAGTAGATTGTAAAAATGACATGAAAAAGATAATAATCACAGGCGGAGCGGGCTTTATAGGCTCGCATGTAGTACGAGAATTTGTACAAAAATATCCCAATTATAGCATTATTAATTTAGATGCGTTAACGTATGCGGGCAATTTAGAAAACTTAAAAGACATCGAAAACGAACCGAATTATCAGTTTGTTAAAGCCGATATTATCGATGCAAAACAGATTTTAGATCTTTTTGAAATGCATCAACCAGACGGAGTAATCCATTTGGCAGCTGAATCGCATGTGGATCGTTCGATTACCAATCCGTTAGATTTTGTGATGACCAATGTCATCGGAACTGTAAATCTTTTAAATGCAGCAAAACATATTTGGAACGGAAATTACGAAAACAAACGTTTTCATCACGTTTCAACCGATGAAGTGTACGGCACTTTGGGAGACGATGGCTTTTTTACCGAAGAAACATCTTACGACCCGCATTCACCTTATTCGGCATCTAAGGCTTCTTCCGATCATTTTGTTCGCGCTTATGCCGATACGTACGGAATGCCTGTGGTTTTAACTAACTGCTCAAATAATTACGGTCCGAATCATTTTCCCGAAAAATTGATTCCGCTTTGTATTCACAACATCATCAATAATAAACCTTTGCCTATTTACGGCGACGGAAAGTATACGCGCGATTGGCTGTTTGTAATCGATCATGCAAAGGCGATTGATTTGGTATTTCACGAAGGGAAAAATGCCGAAGCTTACAATGTAGGTGGGTTTAATGAATGGAAAAACATCGATTTGGTTAAAGAATTGTGCAAGCAAATGGATGATAAATTAGGTCGAGAAAAAGGAGTATCCGAAAAATTGATTACGTTTGTAAAAGACCGTCCAGGGCACGATTTACGTTATGCCATCAATGCGAACAAAATCAACAAAGAATTAGGATGGAAACCAAGTGTAACCTTCGAACAAGGTTTGTCTAAAACGATCGATTGGTTTTTAGCAAATCAAGAATGGTTAGATCGCGTAACATCGGGTGATTATCAAAAGTATTATCAAGAACAATATCGATAAAAGATGAAAGGAATAATATTAGCAGGAGGCTCAGGAACAAGGTTGCATCCATTAACGTTGGCTGTATCAAAACAATTATTGCCAATATACGACAAACCGATGATTTATTATCCATTGTCTGTTTTGATGTTGGCTGGAATTAGAGAAATATTGATTATTTCTACTCCTCATGACTTACCAAATTTTGAGAAATTATTGGGTGATGGTAGCCAATTAGGTATTCAATTAAGTTATGCTGAGCAACCGAGCCCGGATGGATTGGCACAAGCATTTATTATTGGAGAAGAATTTATCGGTAATGACGATGTTTGTTTGGTTTTAGGTGATAATATTTTTTATGGAGCTGGTTTACAAAAATTATTAAAAGAATCAGTAGATACGGTTAAACAAGAAAATAAGGCGGTGGTTTTTGGATATTATGTTGAAGATCCTGAGCGTTATGGAGTAGCAGAGTTTGATGAAAATGGAAATGTACTAAGTTTAGAAGAAAAGCCCAAAGAACCTAAATCAAATTATGCTGTTGTTGGGTTGTATTTTTATCCAAATTCTGTTGTGAAAATAGCCAAAGAAGTAAAACCATCTCATAGAAGTGAGTTGGAGATTACCTCTGTAAATCAAACATATTTACAACAAGACCAATTAAAATTACAGACGATGAGCCGTGGATATGCTTGGTTAGATACTGGAACACATGAATCTTTAACTGAAGCAACAGAATTTGTAAAAGCAGTAGAAAAACGTACAAGTTTAAAGATTGCGTGTGTTGAGGAGATCGCTTTAACATATAAATGGGTTTCTAAAGAAGCTTTAATTGAAAGTGTTAAGGGCTTAAAAGGAGATTATTACGATTATTTAAAGAAAAGATTTTCTCTATAAATGTCATTAAGAAAAAAAACAATAGGAGGAGTTTTTTGGACAGTAATTGATACTTTTATTTTAAAAGGTTTTTCTTTTTTTGCAACAATTGTTTTGGCACGTTGGTTAGGTCCCGAAGAATTTGGACTGGTAGGGATGATTGCCGTGTTCATTGCTATTGGTACTTCGATTACAGATAGCGGATTGTCTAATTCGTTAATTAGAACTAAAAATGCTGATGATAAAGATTTTTCTACGGTATTTATACTAAATCTTGGTTTGAGTGTTGGTGCTTATTTATTGTTGTTTTTTGCAGCTCCATATATAGCGGATTTCTATGATCAACCTATCCTTAAAAATATAGTAAGAGTTTATTGTCTCTGTTTTATATTTTCTGCATTTTCAGCTGTTCAGTTGGCACGTCTAACTACAAATATGCAGTTTAAGAAAATAACAAAACTTAATATTCCTGGAACAATAATAGGAACTTTAATCGGGCTTATTTTAGGATATTTTGGTTTTGGAGTATGGTCTATTGTTTTTATGTACTTAAGCACACAATTAATTCAATCTGTCTCATTATGGCTTTCTTCCACTTGGAGACCTTCTTTACAGTACTCAAATGAAAAAGGGAAATACCATTATGGTTATGGCTATAAATTGATGCTTTCAGGATTGTTAAACACTGTTTTTAGTAATATTTACAATATTGTTATTGGTAAATTTTATTCTACTAGAGAATTAGGTTTTTTTGAACGTTCAAAATCATTTAATAGCTATCCTGTAACTACTATCACAGGGGTCGTTTCTCGTGTGACTTTCCCGTTGCTAGCAAGTCTTCAAGATGATAAAGAGCGTATATCTGCTGTTTATAAAAAATTGATGGGTTTGACGTTTTTTATCACAGCACCATTAATGTTAGGTGCAGCAGCAGTTGCACGGCCTTTATTTTTATTGGTATTGGGAGAACAGTGGGTAGAAGCAGTTCCATATTTCCAGATTTTATGTTTAGCAGGAATGTTTTATCCAATCCATGCTTTTAATTTGAATGTTTTTAAAGTGTATGGACGCAGTGATTTGTTTTTAAGATTAGAAGTTATAAAAAAAATGATAATTACTATAGCTCTCATTATAGGTTTTCAATTTGGAATCATAGGACTAGTATGGAGTAGTGTTATTTCTAATTATTTGGCTTTATTTGTGAATACATATTATAGTGCAGGCATGATCAACTATTCTAGCCAAAGACAGTTTTTAGATATGTTACCTACTTTTGTGATAAGTAGTTTAATGTTTGGAATTATTACTTTTATCTTGACCTCTTTTGAAAACTTACATTTTATTTTGCAAGTTGCTATTGGTGTGAGTATAGGCATTTTATTTTATTTTATTGTCAATAGAATATTTAAAACACAATCTTTAATTTATTTGTTAACTTTGTTTAAAAAAAAACTTAAATGATACCGGTAACCAAACCATTTCTTCCTCCTGTGGAAGAATACAAAAAATATATAGACGGAATCTGGCAGCGGCAATGGCTGACTAATATGGGACCATTGTCTTCAGATTTGGAAATGAAGTTGAAACAGCATTTAGGGTTAAAACATTTGTTGTTTGTTACCAATGGTACGGTTGCCTTACAAATGTCTATCAAAGCTTTAGATTTAAAAGGTGAGATTATTACGACACCTTTCTCTTTTGTTGCTACCACTAGTAGTATTGTCTGGGAGGGTTGTACGCCTGTTTTCGTAGATATAGACAAGGATAGTTTGTGTATTGACCCAACCAAAATAGAGGAAGCAATCACAGAAAAAACGTCAGCTATTTTGGCAACTCACGTATATGGTAACCCTTGTGATGTGGTAGCTATTGAGAAAATAGCTCAAAAGCACAATCTGAAAGTAATTTACGATGGAGCTCACGCATTTGGTGTAGAAATCAATGGAAAATCCATTTTTGAATATGGAGATATCTCGACCTGTTCTATGCATGCCACTAAATTATATCACAGTACAGAAGGAGGGTTTGTGGTAACAAATGATGGAGAATTGTTAAAAAAGTTGGCACATATTCGCAACTTTGGAATATCAGGATTTGATTCTTTTTCTGAATTAGGGCTTAATGGAAAAAACTCAGAGCTTCACGCAGCTATGGGATTAGTTAATCTGAATCATATCAAGAACATTCACGAGAAACGTAAGAAATTAACCGAACATTACGATAAAAGCCTTAGAAATATTAAGGCAGTAAAACCACTATGGCACAAGGACGCAAATTTGAATTATGCCTATTATCCTATAGTTTTGGAAAGTGAAGAATTATTATTAAAAATCAAAACAAGATTAGATAACAATGAAGTATTTACGCGTAGGTATTTTTATCCGTCTTTGGCTTCGGCTTTACCTTATTTAGAACCTCAAAATCTTCCGATAACAGATGATATTTCCAAAAGAGTATTATGTATACCTTTGTATTATGATTTGACTTTGGAAGAAGTAGATTTAATTTGTCGACTAATGTTAAGAACACAGAATAATTAAGTTAAAGATGAAACACAATCAATATAATCCTGAATTTAAGTTTTTCAAAGAACCTGAAGAATTTAATAAATATACAGATAAAAGCCTTCTGCAATATTGTTTGGGAGGGACTTTGTATATGCCCGGAACTAAAAATGTTGTAGGCAAAATTCTTACAAAAAATATGGATTATGTTACCTCAATGGTAATGTGTTTTGAAGATGCTATACAAGAGAAGGATATTGAGCAGGCAGAAGAAAATGTTTTACATCATCTGGATTTGATTAATAAAGCTGTTAATAACAATGAAATCTCAATTGATGACATACCGTTAATTTTTTTACGGGTTAGAAATACAGAACAGTTTGAAAAATTTGCCGCTAAATTAGATGAAGAAAAAGTGAATGTTCTTTCGGGCTTTGTTTTTCCTAAGTTTTACAGTAACAATGCAAAGGACTATTTAGATTGTTTAAATTCATTAAACCAAAAATTAAAAGTACAGCTCTATGGAATGCCTATTTTGGAAGGAAGAGCGATTGCTTATAGAGAATCAAGAGTTCAGGAGTTGAATGCGTTAAAGGAGATTATTGACCCGTATAAAAAATTGTTGTTGAATATTAGAGTAGGAGGTACTGATTTTTCTTCTATTTTTGGTGTAAGAAGAGGGATAAATTCCTCTATCTACGATATTCTTACCGTTAGAGATTGCTTATCGGACATATTAAATTATTTCAATAGAGACACTGCAGATTATACAGTTTCTGCACCTGTTTGGGAATACTTTTTGGCATATAAAAAAGATAATATCCGTCACTTGATGGAAAATGATATTCATCATTCTCTTTTAAGCAGAACCCGGATTATTAATGAAGCTGTTGATGGACTTTTGAGAGAGGTAGTTTTGGATAAAGCCAACGGTTTTGTCGGGAAGACGATAATACACCCGTCTCATATCAAGTTTGTCAATGCAATGCAGGCGGTTACAAAAGAAGAATACGAAGATGCAATGCAGATATTGGGTACAGGTGGAGGAGTGATAAAAAGTACTAAAGCAAACAAAATGAATGAGATTAATCCGCATCGGAATTGGGCAGTAAAGATAGCCAACAGGGCAAAAGCCTATGGAGTGGTGGAAGACGAAACCTCATACCTGAAACTGATATTAGGATAGACATAACAAACAATTCAAATTGAAAAATTTAACAGACCAATATACAGAAGGATTATATCAATTATCCCAACAGGAATTTTCTCCAGAAGTAATTAAAGAAGCTAAAAAATGCTTGTTGGATTATCTTGGAGTAACTTTTGTCGGTGCACATATACTGAAAGAAAAAAGTAAAAATTCGATAGACTTGTTTGATAGTCAGGGAGATATTTCGGTGATTGGTCTTAGTAAAAAAACTTCCATACAAAATGCTGTTTTATTCAACGGAATTCATTCTCATTACATAGAGTTAGATGACGGTCATCGTGTGGCGATGATGCATCCTGGAGCTCCGGTTATTTCAGCGTTGTTGCCTTTGGCACAGCAAAAGAAAATAACAGGGCAAGATTTTTTGAAGGGAATTGTAATAGGGTACGAATCTTCGATTCGATTAGCTTCTGCTTTACAACCGGCTCTGAAACAAAAAGGATTTCACGGAACAGGTGTAGCAGGAGCAGTAGGTGTTGCTGCTGCTGTTGCTATAGCAATGAAATTCACGAAACAGCAATTTAAAGGTGCTGTTGCTGCTGCTTCAACAAGTGCTTCGGGAATTCTGAAAGTAATAAAAGACATTTCAGAATTGAAGCCATTTAATGTAGGAAATGCTGCACAAAGCGGATATGTTTCTGCAATGTTGGCATTATCGGGATTTAAAGGCCCTTACGATACTTTTGGAGGAACATTAGGTTTTTTGTCTATGTTTTCGGATAATGTCAAAGAACAATTTTTGGAATTTAAAGAAACGGATATTTTATCCATATTGAAAATTTACAGAAAGCCTTATGCGGCTTGCAGACACTGTCATTCCCCTATTGAAGCGGCTTTGATAATAAAAGAAAATTATGGCTTAAAGATTGAAGATATAAAATCTGTTCACGTTAAAACATATTTTCTTGGGGTTGCAGGACACGAACATACGGAAATTGTGGGAATAAACTCTGCAAAGATGAGTACTCCGTATAGTATTGCTGTAGCATTGACAAAAACAAAAGCCGGGTTGTCTGAATTTACGGAAGAGGTAATAAATGACAACGATATTTTATCACTTACTCAAAAAGTAACTGTGGAGGCAGATGAAGAATTAACTACATTAGTTCCTCAAAAAAGAGCAGCTATAGTAAGTGTCGAAACCAATAAAGGGCAGGTTTTTACGCAAAGAGTTGATTATCCGAAAGGGGAACCTGAAAACCCTATTTCTGATATGGAACTGGAAAATAAATTTATATCTTTAGCACAATATTCGGGTAAGACAGAAGATGAATGTAAAAGTATAATTGATAGTATAGAAAACATAGAAACCGAATTTCATAAATTATTTTACTACTTATAGAATTAAAAATATTAAAGAAATGAAAGATAGCAGAAAATTTCTCGAAAAAATAGGAATGCCTATAGGCGATGCATACGATTTATCCACTTCAGATAAACGTTTTGATGATGGAGCTCAATACCGTTTTGAGGTTCCGGGGATTCAGGGGCCTAAAGCAATGAAAGCTTTGTTGGAAGAAATTGACCGATTAGGCTTGGTTATTCATCGCGTTACACAAACCAAAGGTATTATGTTGTTAGCTGATGAAGATATTAAAGAAATGGTTTCTTTAGCTAAACAACATCAAGTTGAATTAATTTTAGCAATTGGACCAAGAGCAACAACCGATACAAGTGCCTCGGTAAATACCCCTGAAGGACAACGAATGGGATACAGATTACGTGGTCAAGAGCAGATTGTTCGTGCTATGGAAGAAGTAAAAAGAGCAGTGAAATTTGGTTGTACTTCTTTTTTGGTTTATGATGAAGGAAGTTTGTGGTTGTTCAACCAAATGAGAGAACAAGGAGAAATACCTGCAGAATGTCATTTCAAGGTGTCGGCTCATACAGGGCACGGAAACCCTTGTTCTGCAAAATTATTGGAAAGTATCGGAGCTAATTCTATAAACCCTGTGAGAGATATACAATTACAAATGTTAGGTTCTATGAGAAAAGCCATTAATGTGCCAATTGATGTACATACAGAAAATCCTGCCTCTACAGGAGGGTTTATCCGTCATTATGAAGTACCTGAAATGATTAGGGTAGCAGCACCTATTTACCTGAAAACAGGAGGTTCTGTTGCTAAAACACATAGCTGGGATACTACAGAAGCAGATGCAAAGCAAAGAGCAAAACAAGTAATGCTTGTAAAAAGAATGATTGATGAATATTATCCTGAAGCAATAGCTTCAAAAAAAGGGAGTATAAAATAACTTGTAATGCCGTCTATACTACTTACTAATTATTATTCTCAGGAGCTTTTATCAATTGTTAAACAGGCTGTCCCTGAAGATTTTGATATCATCTCGTTGGATGAGGCTACCCAGCAAAATGTTATCAGCAAAGTTCATAATGCTGAATATTTGTTAGTCGGAGGACGTATTAAAATTGATGAAAAGGTTTTAAATGCCGCAACAAAATTAAAAATGATCCAAAGAACGGGAGTAGGTTTAGATTCATTGAATTTTGATGCTGTCAAAAATAAGAATATTCCTGTTTATGTAAACCCCGGAGTTAATGCAAGAAGTGTAGCCGAACACTCAATTATGTTATTATTATCCGTTTTGAGAAATATTACGAATGTCGATAGCATTATTAAATCAGGTACTTGGAAAAAGCACGAATTGGGTATTCAAAATAACGAGTTATTCGGTAAAACGGTTGGTCTTATTGGTTTGGGTAATATAGGAATTCACGTTGCACAAATGCTGAAACCGTTTGGAGTAAAAATTATTTATAACAAAAGAACCCGACTTCGAGAAGAAACAGAAAACGATTTAGGCATAACATATTCATCATTTGAAGATTTATTAAAACAATCTGATATTATAAGTTTACATTGTCCTCTAAGTAATGAAACGGAAAGATTGATAGATTGGGAGCAATTTTCATTAATGAAAAAAGAAACTATTATCATTAATACTTCCAGAGGGAAACTTATTAACGAAGAAGCATTGATACAGAACTTAAAATCTCAAAAGTTAAAAGGAGCAGGTTTAGACGTATATGAACACGAGCCATTGTCTTCAGAAAGTGAATTATTAAAATTATCAAATGTTATTCTTACACCACATATTAGTGGAATTACTAAAGAATCATTTGAATCAATGATGAATAAGGCATTTGCTAACATAAAGGAATTTGAAAAAGGTAATATAGATATAATTGAATCCAAGAAATTAAAAATATGAAAACAAATAAAACAGCCATTGTTCTTGGAGGAACAGCACCACATATTGCTCTGATAAATAATTTAAAGAAAAGAGGTTATCATACTATTCTAATAGATTACTATGAAAACCCACCGGCTAAACAATATGCAGATGAACATATACAGGAAAGTGCCCTTGACTTAGAAAAAGTACTTGACATATCTGTAATATCAAATGCCGAATTGGTCTTATCTTGCTGTGTAGATAGGTTTATTCCCGTTTGTAGTTATGTTTCAGAAAGGCTAAACTTAAGTTTTCCTATAAGTTATGAAACTTCATTAAAACTTACAGATAAGAGTTTAATGAAAAACGTAATGTTGGATAATAACATACCTACTGGTAAATTTATTGAAGTAGGTGATAATTGTGATTTAGAAGATTTAAAAGTTAATTTGCCAATAGTTGTTAAGCCAAAAGATAGTGAAGGATCTTTAGGGATTAGTTATGTTGATTCTTTCGATGGTATCTCAGAAAAAATTAAGGAAGCTCTATCTTTTAGTAAAAATAATACTGTTCTCGTTGAAGAATTTTACAAAGGAACAGAACTTCAAGTAGATTTTTTTATACAAAATAATGCACCTCATCTACTTTTATCCAGACAAAAACTAAAGAAAAAAAGCTGTAATGGCAAATTTATCACACTTGGTTCTTTAATACCGTTTGAGCTAAATCAAGAATTAAGTAATAAATTTATTCATATTGCTAAACAAATTGCTATTACGCTAAAAATTAATAACACTCCTTTACTAATTCAGGCAGTGGTTAAGGAAAACCAAATCAAAGTAATAGAGTTTACAGCTAGAATTGGAGGACAATTAAGCTATAAAATTATAAAAGACCAGACTGGTATTGATTTGGTTGATGCTTTTATTAATGGAGTTTTAAAAATAAAGAATGATTTAAGCATAGCAAAGTCAAGCAACAAGTTACTCACTTATATCATTCACGCTAATAAAGGAATATTTAATTCATTTGAAGGATGTCAAAAATTTATTGAAGATAAGACGGTTGATGATTTTGTAGAGTATAGAACTAAAGGAATGAAATTAGACGGTTCATTATCTGCAAGAAGTAGGATTGGTGCTATAACGTTCTCGGGCAGAAATGTTGAAGAACTAATATTAAAATATGAATTGGTTATGAATCACATTGTTGCAAATGATTTGGAGGAAAATAAAGATATAATCAACAGAGATTTACTAATTGATTTTAACAAGTTAACCATTATTTAATATGAAGTCATTAGCTGTTATGCAACCTTATCTTTTCCCATATTTGGGTTATTTTCAATTAGTAGGGGTGGTGGATAAGTTTGTGTTTTATGATGATGTAAATTATATCAATAGAGGTTGGGTTAACCGTAATCGGATTTTAATCAACGGACAACCTCAATATATAACTGTACAGTTAGTAAAGGCAAGTCAAAATAAATTGATTAATGAAATAGAAATAGGCGATAATATAGATAAGATTTTAAGTACTATTTCTATGGCATATAAAAAATCTCCTTTTTTCGGTAATGTATTTCCTGTTATAGAGGAGTGTTTTAAATCTGGAGTAGGTAAAATCAGTGAATTAACTATAAAGTCTGTAATAACAATTGCAGAGTATTTAGAGCTTGACACAAAATTTGAAATATCAAGTATCCATTACCCCGACACAAAAGGATTAGAAAAAGCGGATAGACTGATAGCTATTTGTAATAAGGCGGAAGCAGGTCATTATATCAATGCAATAGGCGGTATGGAATTATACGATAAGCCGTACTTTAGAGAAAATAATGTAAAGCTTGATTTCTTAAAAGCAAGATTAAAACCTTATAAACAGTTTAATAATGAATTTGTAAACGGGCTTTCAATTATTGATATTTTAATGTTTAATGATATTGATGTTTGTAGAGAAATGGTTCTAGATTATCAATTAGTATAATTTTACATATGGGGATAAATTCACAAAATACAGTTATAAAAGATTCAAATTATGGATTAGATTGTAACTTTTATGACTTCTCGGAAGTTAAAAAAAGTGCAATAGGGGATTATGTTACTATTGGGAATGACTCAATTGTAGATAATTGCCTTTTAGAAGGTAACAATTCAATTAATAGAAGAAATTTTTTGCTAAGGTCAAAGATAGGGAGATTTACTTATACAGGTATAGGTACTTCCATTAGAACTGCTGAAGTTGGTAGATTTTGTTCCATAAGTTGGAATGTTTCTATCGGAGGTGGAAATCATCCAATGGATAAAGTTACAACGCACACAATAAGTCGGTTTCATCATTTAGATGCTGGTTTTTGGGACAAAAAACAAATCAAGGATGATATAGATAGAGTTTCATCTGCTGAATGTATAGTTGGTAATGATGTTTTAATTACAAGTAATGTACAAATATTGCGAGGTGTAAAAATTGGTAACGGAGCTATTATCGGTGCTGGTGCAGTAGTAACAAAAGATGTAGAACCCTATTCCATTGTAGCAGGAGTACCTGCCAAGAAGATTAAAATGCGTTTTGATGATAAAACTATAGAGACATTGGAGGAAATAAAATGGTGGGATTGGCCAATAGAAGTCATTCGTGAGAATTTAGATTTGATTTATTCAAAAAAAGTTGACGAGCAAGTTATAGATAAATTAAAAGAAATTTCAAATTCATTAAAATAAAACAATATGTCATCATCAATTATAGATTCAAATTATTACCGGGATATGTTTGGTACAGCTGAGATGCGGGAAGCGTTTTCTGACGAAGCACGTCTTCAGGCGTGGATAGATACCGAAATAGCTTTGGCAAAAGCACAGGTAAAATTAGGAATTATACCCCAGGGTGTAGATGTAGCAATTGAAAAAGCGGGAAAAATCGAAAGTTTAAATATTGAAGAAATGAAAGCTGATTTTGATAGAGTTGGTTTTCCTATTTTACCATTTGTCAAACAGCTTAACAAAGTATGTGATGCTGAAACGGCAAGGTGGATACATTATGGTGCTACGACACAGGATATCTTGGATACGGGAATGGTGTTGCAAATAAAAAAAGGACTTCAAATTGTCGAAGACGAACTTAATGCTATCATAAGTGCAACAGCTCAACTATCAGAAAAGCACAGCAAAACGGTAATGGCGGGGAGGACCTTTCAGCAATTGGCTGCCCCTATTACTTTTGGATACAAAGCAGGTGTTTGGTTAGACGAAATGTTAAGACACAGAGAACGTCTAAACGAATTGAAAAAACGTGTTTTGATGGGGCAATGTGCAGGAGCAGTAGGTACTTTTGCTACTTTGGGTAATAAAGGAATAGAAGTGCAAAAGTTGATGATGTTTTATTTGAAATTGGATGCGCCTGCAATCACTTGGCATACAGCAAGAGATTCTTGGTCAGAAGTAGTTAACTTATTTGCGATGATGTCTGCCTCTTTTGCGAAAATTGCCAATGAAGTAGCTATTCTGATGCGTTCAGAAGTAGGAGAATTGAGCGAACCGTTTGAGGTTGGTCGTGGAGCAAGTACCACGTTGCCCCAAAAAAGAAATCCGATTTCTTGTGAGCCGATTATTGCTATTGCACCTAAAATGAGAGAATTAGCAAGTTCTCAACTAACAGCAATGATTCAGGAACACGAGCGTGGTGTAGGACAGATGAATATTGAGTGGATGGTTATTCCTGAAGCATTTGTATTGATGTCAGGCTCTTTGAAGCATACTAAATTTATTCTTGAAAACCTGTGGATTGGAGAAGAAATGATGCGTGAAAATCTTGATTTAGGAGGTGGATTATTAATGTCGGAAGCAGTGATGATGGGATTAGCTCCCAAAGTTGGTAAAGCGAAAGCACATCATTTGGTTTATGCTGCTGCTGGTAAGGCTTATGAAAAAGGAATGACACTAAAAGAAGCATTAATGTCTGAACTGGAAATAACCAAAGAACTTACTGAAGGGGAGATTGATAAACTAATAGACCCAATAAATTATGTGGGCTGTGTGGAAGAAATGATACAACAGGTTTTAGGAAAAGTTTAAATTAAAATTAAAAATGACAAAACGCTGGAAAATACGACCGGAAAATTCAACTTGGGGAGATTGGGGCGAAAACGATCAATTAGGTAGGTTGAACTTAATTACACCCGAAAAGGTGATGCAGGGAATAGCAGAAGTGAAAGAGGGGAAAACTTTTTGTTTGAGCCTTCCTTTGGATTATCCTGGAGGACAAATCATCAATAAAGTCCGTTTTCCACCTGTTTTAAAACCTGTTATCCGCAATGATGAACCTTATTTCAACTATATGTGGAATAAATTAGATCCCAATCATACCGATATTGGCTCTGATGATGTGGTACTTTTACATACACAATATTCTACACAATGGGATAGTTTGGCACATCGTGGAGCCTTGTTTGATGTGATGGGAAATGGAATTATAGAACCGGTTTATTATAATGGTTTTAAGGTAGGCGAAGATGTGGTGATGAACGAACAATTAGAAACGTCAGCTAAAGCTTTGGGTATGGAAAATATGGCATTTCATGGCGTACAGGGAAGAGGTGTTATGGTGGATTTGTATAGTGAATATGGAGAATTTCCAAGAAAGGAAGTTGGTTACGATGACTTGATGCGGATAATGGATAAAAAGAATATTATTGTTGAAAAAGGAGATATTCTTTGTCTTTGGACAGGATTAGACCAGATGATTTTACGAATGAAAGGCAACCCCGATGATAGTATAAATAGAGCTTGTGCTGTTCTTGACGGATTTGATAATAAGTTATTAAACTGGATTATAGATTCAGGAGTTGCTGCAATTGTGTCAGATAATTTAGCGGTTGAAGCCGTAGGTAAAAAAGTTCCGGAAGGAACAAAAGGCTCTAATTTACCAATACATGAGTTGTGCTTGTTTCGATTAGGTGTTCATTTAGGAGAATTATGGCAACTTTGTGATTTGGCAAAATGGTTGAACGAGAACAATCGTTCCTGTTTTTTACTGACAGCACCACCATTAAGATTAACAGGAGCAGTTGGATCTCCGGTAACACCAGTAGCAACGGTATAAGTCAAAGAAAGTTATGATTATTCATTTTTTACCATACAAATCTAAACATCACTTAAAATTTAAAATTGAGGAATTCTCAAAATTAAATCCATTAGAAGGAAAGAAATTTGTATTATATGGTGCTAAGAAAAAAATTCCTTTAAATTTAGCGCTTGGATTAATCGAAAACGAATTTGTGTATTGTTCAAATTGGTTTGATATTTTTAAAATATTTTTAAGGTATGGATACTCAAAAAAAAATAGTATCATTTTGCATGGGGACTCTGTTGGTTTTTTAATTTTTTCTATATTTCCGTTTATTCGTTCAAAAAATAAATGGGTGGTTTGGGGAAGTGGAATGTATCATAAAAGGGATAATTTAAGAAGAACAATAGAGTTTTACTTAAAGCGCTTTTTATATAATAGACTACATAGAATTAATTGTATGTTGATTGGTGATGCAAAAATATTGAAAGATAAATTTGAGGTACACCTTGATAAAGTCTTCCTCATACCATATAAACTAAGACCTCATAAAATATTTTCGAGAGAAGAAATTTTAATAAAAATAGAAAATCCAGTTACTGAAATTTTAGTAGGAAATCAAGCAAATAAACATCACAATCATATTCAAATATTAAAAATTTTATCAAAGTTTAGGGATGAAAATATAATGATCCATTTGTTCTTAAATTATCCTAAAAATGAAGAGTATGTAAAAGAAATTATAGAAGAGGGAACAAAGATTTTTAATAATAAAATAAACTTTATTACTGAAATGTTAACGCCTGATGAGTATTTAAATGTAATGAAACGAATTCACGTAACTATTATAGATGTAGATAAACAAACTGGTTTAGCTGCAATATATAAGACGATTGATTATGGAGGAGTGGTTTTTTTGAATAAAGTGGGACTAAATAAGGAATGGTTAGACTATTTAGGAATAAAAACTAAAAGTGTAGATGATATTTCTTCGATAGAATCTATCGAAGAATTAAATTTTTTAACCTTAGAAGAGAGGCTATATAATATTGAGAAAAGACTAACTTACTTTAATATTGATAATATAAAAAAACAATGGGAAGAGTTTACAGTATCGTGAAAAAGTATGTCAGATATCAATATAAAATGTTATTATAAATAATGAAAGAACATAAATTACATACAATACTTTATTTTTTTGTTTTTCTATTTACTTATCTTGGATTTTATACAATATTACTATTTCTATTCAATATAGGAATGGGAGGGGCTTCAAGAAGTGTTACAATTCCAATAAGGTTAATTATTATGTTTTTGCTATTGATTCTTTTTATTAGAAATATTAAGAAGCTTCAGAAAGACAATAGTTTACCTTGGTTTATTTTGTTTAGTTTAATGTACCTTACTAGGCTGTTCGTTGATTATGTTCAAAACAAGCCTTATTATATGAGTATTTCTGAGGTGTTTGTTTATTTTATATCATTCTCATTCATCCCCTTTATTTGCATTACAAGTATAAGATTAGATAAAAAAAAAATCAATGCAATTTTTAATTCTATTTTTATAGGAGGAGTCCTTTTTTCAATATTAGTTGTTACATACTATAGTAGGTTCATTGGCCAGGTAGGCGGAAGATTAGCTTCAAATACTGCAGGCGAAGAAGTAATGTCTCCATTGACATTATCTTATTCTTCAACTTTAATCATTGGTGTTTTTCTGTTCTATCTTATGGAAAATAGGACTAAAGCTTTAAAAAAAATATGTTTATTGTTAGGAGTAGCTTTGTCCACGGTGCCTTTCTTTTTGGGTGCGTCAAGAGGATCTCTAATAGCTTTGTTTATTCCTTTTGCTATGTATTTTTTTGCAGGAAAGTCAATTAGCTTTCGTTTGCGTAGCTTGTTATTGTCAGGTATCGCAGTGTTGCTTATAGTTGTATTAGATAATTATTTTCACAGTGGTTTATTGAATCGTTTTTTAGGAACGTCTGAAGCAATAGATGAAGGGGGAAGTTCGGCTGTTAGGTTAGAGATTTGGAAAGGTTCTATACAACAATTTCTTAGTAATCCTTTATTTGGTGACAAACTTAAAATCGATAAATGGACTGATGGTTATGTACATAATTTTTTTATTGAAGTATTACAAACAACTGGATTATTTGGTTTTATTCCATTTTTGTTTTTGACTTTTAAAGCATGGAAAATCACATTTTATATATTGAAATACCACAAGCCTTATTTTTGGATAGCAATTATTTTTATTCAATCTTTTTTTATGAATATGTTTAGTGGTGCTATTTATTTAGGTAGTTGGTTTTGGATAAGTATGGCTTTATTATTTACGCTTAATATCTTTCTTAGGAAGGAACAAAATTCAAATTTACAATACGATGTACAAGAAAATGATTAGAATTATATATTTGCTTATTTTACAATTAACTTTAATTAATTGTTATGCACAAAATATAGTACCAATTATCCAATCGGGTCGATATAATAACGAAATATCTTCAACTAGAGAACATTATTACTTTTTTGGCAGATATTATATTGATAAGGAAAATAGAGGAATTATTAATCTGACAAGTTTGGAGCAAGGTATAAATAAGGTGGTTAAGGATGTTGACTATAATGGTTATATATTATTAGATATAGAAAATAAAATTTATCAGGAGCTAAAGAGCGAAACAATATATCATAAAAATTACCATAAAAATATCAATGCGTTTGTTGAAATGGTAGAAATGGTAAAGGCTTTAAGACCGAATGCTAAAGTAGGGGTTTATGGTTTTCCATTTAATTTTAATTACCAAGCTCAGAAAAAGAATAATGATTTTGAAAAGTTAAAGCCATTGTTAAAAACCGTAGATTTTTTTGCTCCTCAAATTTATGTTTATTATACAGAAAATGAAAAATCTGATGATTTTTTAGATAAGTATATTAATGATAATCTTTCTTTGTATTTTGACTATGCAAGCAAAATAAATAAAAAGGTTTATCCTTTTATATGGTATAAAATACATCCATATAATAAGAAGTATGGAGGTGAAGTTATGAGTAATAAACAATATTGGAATTATTTAAATAATATTAAGAATTTTAGGTATAAAGGAAAAAAGGTTGAGAAAATAATTTATTGGGAACCCTCTGAAGAAACTATTACTTTAGATAAGAAACTTAAAGAGACAATTAACCTTTTAAAATAAAAAATGATACTCCATATAACCAATGATTATTCTGGTTCTACAGTATATAAGAATCTAATAGGAGAATTAGATAAATTGGGTTTATCTCAAATTGTTTATAATCCAATTAAAGAAAGAAGTAGAATTGGTAAAAATGAAATAAGTTTTTCTATTAAAGATTCGAAAATCATTTATTCCCATATTTTAAACAAAACTACTGATAGGGTTTTTTATGCAAAAAAAATAAAAAAAATATTAAAAGACATCGAGTCCAAGATAGATTTATCAAAAATTAATTTTATTCATGCGCATACTTGGTTTAGTGATGGGGGAGTAGCGTATTTATTATCTAAAAAATACAACATTCCTTATATTGTAGCAGTTAGAAATACAGATTTAAATGTTCATTATAAGTATTTTATCCATCATCGAAAATTTGGATTTAATATTTTAAATCATAGCGAAAAGATTGTATTAATAGGAAAGTATCAGAAAATGTTTTTTAATACTTATGTCAAAAATTATGCTGAAATAAAATCAAAGTTTAAAGTTATTCCTAATGGTGTGAATTTTTTTTGGATAGAGAATGTAAAACTATTTGAACCTCAGCAACCTATTAATAAATTTAAAATTCTGTACGTTGGAACTTTTATAAAAAGGAAAAAACTTTTAGAGTTACAACAAGCAATCATAGAACTTTCGAAAAATGATATTGATTGTGAATTACATATTGTAGGGGATAAAGGAAAGCAGACTCAAATGATTTTAGAAACTATTAAAGCGCATCCTAAAATATTCAAGTATCATGGTAGAATTGAACAAAAAGAAGAGTTAATTAAAATATACAGTGACTGTCATTATTTTGCAATGCCTTCTCTCCATGAAACTTTTGGCTTAGTCTATGTAGAAGCTATGTTACAAGGTTTGCCTATTTTATACACAGCTAATGAAGGAATAGATGGTTTTTATGATGAAAAAATAGGAGAAAAAGTAGTTTCATCTGATGTAACAGAAATAAAACAAAAATTATTGAAGCTTATTGAGAACTATGACTCATACACTATTCCTACACAAAAGCTAATAGAAAATCATGACTGGAAAAATATAGCATTACAATATCAGCAATTATATAACATTTAATATGAACATCCTCTACATCCACCAATATTTTAAAACACCAAAAGAGCCGGGAGGTACACGTTCTTATTGGATAGCACAAGAATTAATAAAAAATGGACATCAGGTTACAATGATTACAGCAGATCCAAAAGCTACTCAAAAAAGAAGAGAAGCAATGATTGACGGAATCAATGTAATCTATCTACAAGAAGTTTATAGTCAGGATATGTCAATACCTACAAGGTTAAAAGCATTTTTGGGGTTTGTTTGGAAAAGTATTACTGAAGCCAAAAAACAAAAAGATATTAATTTGGTTATCGCAACTTCTACACCTTTAACAGTAGGCATTACAGCTTTGTATATGAAGTGGTTTAAGAAAGTACCGTATGTGTTTGAAGTTCGTGATTTGTGGCCCGAAGTGCCTATCCAAATGGGAGCTTTTAAAAGTCCGTTGATTGTAAAACCTACGTGTTGGTTCGAAAAAACAATTTATAAAAATGCAGAACACGTCATTGCTTTATCTCCGGGTATGCAGGATGGAATAGTGAAATACATACCTAAAGGAAAAACCTCTATGATTCCCAATATGGCAAAGATGGATGAATTTTGGGGAAGAGAAAAAAACTTAGCATTAGAACAAAAGTTAGGCTTAAACCCTGATAGTTTTAAAGTAATTCATTTCGGTTCATTGGGATTAGCAAATGGAGCGGAAACCATTATAGAATCAGCTAAATTGTTAAAAGAAAATGATTCAGTAGAGTTTTTATTTGTAGGAGGAGGTTCTACAGAAGATAAATTGATAGAAGAATGCAAAAAACACCAACTAAAAAACGTCAAGTTTTTGGGCAGATTTCCAATGAAAGATACATCCGAAATCGTCAACTTATCAGATGTGTCAATGGTTAGTTTTAAAGATTTACCTATTTTATATACTAATTCCCCTAATAAATTATTTGATTCGCTCTCAGCAACTAAGCCAATCATAGTCAATTCCGCAGGTTGGACAAAAGAGATGGTCGAAGAACATAATTGTGGCTATTATGTAAATCCTAATAAACCGCAAGAGTTAGTGGATAAGGTTTTGTTCTTAAAAAAGCATCCGGAAGTGGTTAATGAAATGGGGCAAAATTCAAGGAAATTGGCAGAAACGGTTTATGATAAATCTTTATTGACGAAGCAATTTGTAGAGGTAATTGAAATAACTTACAAAAATATAAAATAATGTATAAGAGCTTCTTTAAACATTTCTTTGATTTTATAGTAGCTTTATTGGCTTTACTTTTAATTTCCCCAATATTTTTAATTTCTATACTTTTAATAAAAACAACATCTAAAGGACCTTTGTTTTTTTTACAGGAACGATTAGGTAAAAACGGTAAAATTTTTAGTGTATATAAATTTCGGACTATGACGGATAAAAAACGAGATGTAAATCGTGAAATTTTAAAAGGAGATGCGGAAGTAACAAAAGTTGGTTATTATTTAAGGAGATTTAAGATTGATGAATTTCCACAAATTTTAAATATCCTTAAAGGTGATATGTCATTAGTTGGACCAAGACCTTGCATGCCATTTCAGATTAATGAGTTCAATGAAGATGGTAAATACAGAATCTTAGTAAAACCTGGAATGACTGGATTGGCTCAGACAAACGGAAATATCTTTCTCTCTTGGGAAGAACGTTGGAAATATGATAGAAAATATGTAGAAAACATTTCTTTTATGTTAGATTTAGAGATAATTTTAAAAACTATTTTAATAGTTTTTTTAGGTGAAGAAAAATTTTTAAAACATCCGAATGTATAAAGTTTTAGTTATAGGTGCGGTTAATACTACCAAGCATACTTTAAATCAATTAGCCAAAAACGGTTTTAATATTGTTGGCGTAATGGGGCATGAACCAGCGATGATAGAAAGGGTTTCGGGGTGGACTGATTTAAAACTACAATCAGAAAGCTTAAGTTTAGCTTATAAAGGGTTTAAAAAAATCAATGATATAGAAAACATTTTGTGGGCAAAGGATAAAACTCCTGATATTATTTTTGCCGTAGGTTTTTCGCAGTTAATGTCAGAAGAGTGGCTTCAAATGCCAACTTTAGGATGTATTGGTTTTCACCCAACTTTTCTCCCAAAGGGACGAGGTAGAGCTCCATTGGCTTGGATTACATTAGAAAAAACAGTTGGTTCTGCAACTTTTTTCTTAATGGGTAAAGACGCAGATGATGGTCCTGTTTTTGTTCAAGAAACCTTTTTAGTGGAAAAAGAAGACGATGCCACATCTGTTGAGCAAAAAATAGAAAAAGCAATCATAAAAAGCTTAGATAAATGGTTACCCGAATTAAAAAAGGGGCATTGGGAGCCAATTCCTCAAAATGAATCAGAAGCTAGTTGGTATGGAAAACGTTCGTTAGAAGATGGTCACATAAATTGGAATAATTCAGCAGAATATATTGATAGACTTATAAAAGCCAGTACACATCCACATCCTGGTGCCTACACTTATTGCAAAGACACCAAAATTATTATATGGAAAAGTGAAATTGAAACAAAAATTCCGATTAAAGGCGTTGTAGGTCGCATTTTATTAATAGACGCAGTAAAGGGAAATTTAATTCAGTGTGGTACAGGCTTAATTTGGTTAAAACAAATAGAGAAGCCTATGGATTTAAAAATTAATGTGGGAGACAAGTTAGGATATAATATAGAAGATGAAATATTTAAAATAAAAACAGTATTAAAATCATTTAAAAAAGATACTAATGAATAAAGTAATAGTAGTTGCACCTCATGCGGACGATGAAATTATTGGTTGCGGAGCAACAATAGCTAAGCATATAGAAAATGGAGATGAAGTAATAGTTGTAATATCGACTAATGCATCAGTAGGAGCTCCTGAACTTTTTTCAGAAAAAGATATACAAAATATTAGAAATGAAGCAAAAGAAGCACATAAATTATTAGGTATAAAAGAAACATTTTTCATGGAATTTCCTGCACCAGCACTTAATGCATTTCCAGAGTATAAAATTTCATTGGAACTATCTGAAATATTCAAAGACTTTTGTCCTACACATCTATATTTGCCACATCCCGGAGATATTCATCAGGATCATAAAGCAATATACAGGGCGGCTCTAGTTGCGGCTAGACCCCAAGGAAACTATTCAATTCACAATATCTATTGTTATGAAACACTTTCAGAAACAGAATGGACACCGATGCAAGAAAAACCATTTATTCCTAATCACTTTGTTGATGTAACGAATGTTTTTTTTAAGAAAGAGCAAGCAATGAAATGTTTTAAATCTCAAATTAAAGAATTTCCACATTCTCGTTCTTTGGAAACATTTGAAGCTTTGGCTAAATTTAGAGGAGCAACTATTGGGGTAGAAAGAGCAGAAGCCTTCATTGTTGAAAGGCAGATAGTGTTTTGATGAAAGTATTAGAAAAGCAAATATCTTTTTTAACGGAAATAATTAAAGAAATAGCAATAAATTATGGGATTGTACTTATACGGAGCAAGTGGACATGGAAAAGTAATTGCTGAAATTGCAGAAGAAAATGAGCAGTCCATTACAGCTTTTATCGATTTAGATAAAAGTAAAAAAAAGATATTAGATTATGAGGTTATTCATGAAATGCCTAATGAGGTAATAGATTTAATAATTTCAATAGGAAATAATATCATTCGTAAAAAAATAGCTATTGAAAATCCACAATTTAGTTATAAGACACTCATTCATCCCAAATCCACCATTTCAAAACGAACACAAATCAAAGAAGGAACCGTTGTAATGGCAGGAGTGACAATAAACTCAGGTGTTAAAATCGGAAAACACTGTATTATCAATACAAATGCCTCCATAGATCATGATTGTGTAATAAAAGATTTTGTACATATTTCACCAAATACAGCATTAGCAGGTAATGTAGAAGTAGGAGAGGGGACACATATTGGCATTGGTACTTCAATTATTCAAGGCATCAAAATAGGAAAATGGTGTACCATAGGCGCAGGAACAGTTATTATCAAAGACGTTCCAGATGGAGCAACCGTAGTGGGAAATCCAGGAAGTATTATCAAACAAAACAGATAAAACATTTGTAAAAACAAAAAATATGAACTCAAAAATTTGGTTGTCCTCGCCGCATATGGGAGGTAATGAACTAAAATACATTCACGAAGCATTTGATGCCAACTGGGTAGCTCCTTTGGGACCTAATGTAAACGGTTTTGAAGCTGATTTAGAACACTATTTAAAAGAAGATATAAAAGTAGCAGCGCTTTCAGCTGGAACAGCGGCATTGCATTTGGCATTAATTGAATGTGGCGTAAGACCAGGCGATGAAGTAGTATGTCAGTCCATGACGTTTTCAGCTTCTGCCAACCCAATTGCTTATCAGGGAGCCACACCCATATTTGTAGATTCCGAGCCGGATACATGGAATATATGCCCGGTTGCTTTAGAAGAAGCTATTAAAGACCGTATTGCCAAAGGTAAAACACCCAAAGCGATTATAGCCGTACATTTATATGGTATGCCTTTTAAAGCTGACGAAGTGATGGCGGTTGCCAACAGATATAATATTCCCGTAATCGAAGATGCAGCCGAAGCTTTAGGCTCAACCTACAAAGGAAAAGCCTGCGGAACTTTTGGTCGTTTTGGGGTATTATCATTTAACGGGAATAAAATCATCACCACTTCAGGAGGAGGTGCCTTAGTTTGTCATACGCAGGAAGATAAGGATAAGACCGTTTTTCTTTCTACACAAGCAAGGGATAACGCACCCCATTACCAACATTCCCACATTGGCTATAACTACCGAATGAGTAATATCTGTGCAGGAATCGGTCGCGGACAAATGGAAGTTTTAAATGATAGGGTAAAAGCTCGTCGAAAAATGAACGAGTTTTATAAAGAACTTTTCAAAGACAATAAGGGAGTAACCGTATTTACAGAACCAACGGAACAGTATTATTCTAACCATTGGTTATCAGCTATCTTAATTAATCAGGAAGTTGCAGGAAAAACACGAGAAGATTTACGTCTTGCCCTTTTAGAAGACGATATAGAATCCCGCCCGTTGTGGAAACCGATGCACTTACAACCGGTTTTTTCCGGAACACCTTATTACGGAGGTAAAGTGGCAGAAGATTTGTTTGAAAATGGTTTATGCCTGCCGTCCGGTTCTAATCTTACCGATGAAGAACAAAACAGAATTGCATCCAAAGTAAAAGAACTATTTAGATAATTTTAGCTATTAAATTACTATTAATTTTTTCAGGATTATTCTGAGTTAAGAATATTTTTAAAATATAAAAAGAATGCATAATCAATTATTATCCCGCCAAAAATATATGAAGGCCTCAACTTCATTACAACCTATAAAATTGGACAAAAAAAATATTGTAAAAATTTACGATGATTACAAAGATGCGTCGTTGTATGTGGCACAACGCATGGCAGGTTTAATTAAAGCAAAGGAAAGTAAAGAAGAAAAAACAATTTTGGATTTGGCAACGGGTTCTTCGCCCAAACAGGTATATCAGGAGTTGGTTCGGCTTCACAAAAACGAAGAATTGAGCTTTAAAAATGTCATATCCTTTAATTTAGACGAATACTATCCTATGCAGCCCATAGAAGAACAGAGCTATACTTCGTTTATGAACAAAAATTTGTTTGATTATATTGATATTCTACCCCAAAATATCCATATTCCCGATGACAGACAGTATAGCTTTAAATATAGCAGCTTATTGTTGGCAATATGAACAAAAAATCGCAACTTGCGGAGGGTTTTGGACTTTCAATTGTTGGGAATAGGACGAACAGGTCACATCGGATTTAACGAACCCGGATCTCTGTTGCAGTCAATAACTCGTTTGGTTACCTTAAATGATTTAACCTGGGAAGACGCCTCTGCAGATTTTGGTGGAAAAGAAAAAGTTCCCTTTCAGGCAATTACAATGGGAATAAAAACAATCACCCGGGCAAAAGAAATAATTTTATTGGCATGGAGTGTCAAAAAAGCAGATATTGTTAAACAAGCCTTAGAAGGAAGTATTACCGCAGACGTTCCGGCAACCTATTTACAGCATTTGCCAAATGTAGAATACGCATTAGATGCCGAAGCGGCCTCTTTGTTGACAAAATAAGGAGTAATATAATTTATTACTCTCTTAAAAAGGATTGTTAGAAATCTACAAAGGTAAAATAGATATAAACTGTTTATTTTTGGTCAAGTTAGGTTATATATTTTTTAAAACTAGACAAAAGATATAGTATAAACATGAAAATACTGGTAACAGGAGGATTAGGATTTATCGGATCTCACACGGTAGTAGAACTGCAAAAAGAAGGCTACGAAGTAATTATAATAGACAATCTCTCTAATTCGGAGAGATCTGTACTAGAAAGGATTACAACAATTACAAATCAAAAGCCGGCGTTTTATCAAATAGATTTAAGAAATAAAACAGCAGTTAATCAGTTCTTTGCTTCACACAGCGATATTGCTGGTATTATTCACTTTGCCGCTTCCAAAGCCGTAGGAGAAAGTACAAAAGAACCTCTTTTTTACTATGAAAATAATCTTTTTTCGCTAATCAATATTTTATCAGCAATGAAAGAATATGGATTAGATAAATTTATATTCAGTTCTTCCTGTACTGTTTACGGACAAGCCGATAGTATGCCCATAACGGAAGAAGCGCCTGTAAAAAAAGCTTTATCTCCTTATGGAAATACAAAGCAGATAGGAGAAGAAATTATTGCAGATTTATCAGCAATATACCCGTTACAATCCATTCTATTGCGTTATTTTAATCCTATAGGCGCGCACGAATCCGGTTTGATAGGCGAATCTCCTTTAGGAGTACCTTACAATCTGATTCCTTATATTACCCAAACGGCAATCGGAAAAAGAGAATACCTCTCCGTATACGGAGATGATTACAATACAGCAGACGGTACTTGCGTACGGGATTATATCCATGTAGTAGATTTGGCAAAAGCCCATGTATGTGCTTTAAAACGTTTGCTAAGACAGCAAAATACTGAACAAACAGAGATATTTAATATTGGTAATGGCAAGGGATATTCCGTTTTAGAGTTAATCCAATCTTTTGAAAGAGTTACGGGTATAAAATTAAATTATAAAATAGAAAAAAGGCGTTTAGGAGATGTTGATCAAGCATGGGCAGATAATACAAAATCTCAGCAAACTTTAGATTGGAAGCCTGCTAAAACTTTAGATGATATGTTGGCAAGTGCGTGGAAATGGGAACAAAAAAGAAATAAAAAATAAACAAAGCTTGTTGCATTAATAACAAGCTTTGTTTGGTTAATAGATAAAATCGCATGTAAGTGTGAAAATTAAAAAAGTAAGATAAGACGTTATCTATTTATTTTTTACGAAATCAGAATACAATACTGCTTTGTTCTTTTTCTTATAAATCCCAAAACGAAAGAATTTTTAATAATCTTTTTTATTTTGTAGTTCTCGCTAATCAGTTTTAAGTGTAAATCGTATGAAAGTTCATTTAAGTAAACGATTTTTTGATTATTAAACTGAGCTTTCTCAAGCTTTTTTAAGAAATCCTCATATTCCGTCTCTAAATCAATTATTTTAATTTGTTTAGGGAAAACCGTTTTCATTACTGTGTATTAGTTGGTGATTGTTGTCGTAAAATTAGGGATTAGTTTTACATAAACAAAAAATACATAAAAAATTAACTAAAAATAAAATAATTGAAAAAATTAGACCTATTTAGTAAATTTGAATTTAAAATTTTACAAATAATAGATTCTATTCTTTTTAAAAACTATTTATTTGATAGTTTTGCAGAAATAAAATAAAACCCTCAATGTATGGAGTTTAAAAGAGATATAAAATTTACGTCGCAACGTTTGCATTTTGAAATAGTGAGTGATCAATATGTGCAAGATATTTTTAGAGAACTTACCCCGAAAGTAGCTAAATTCTTACCTTTTGTACCTACGGGAAAAATTGAAGATACTTACGGATTTGTAAGTTATAGTTTAAATCAGTTAAAAAAAGGAGAGGATATAACATTTGTAGTTCTTGATAGAGAAACCAATTCTTTTGTGGGATGCTGCGGTATTCATGAAATTACATCAGAATCTGCCTCTTTGGGAATTTGGTTAAAAGAAAGTGCCTCAGGAAAAGGATTGGGAACTGAATTAATTGAAGCTTTGGAAAACTATGCTAATAAAAGCCTTTCTGTTGATTGTCTGATATATAATGTAGACAAAAATAATAAGGGAAGTATTAAGATTGCGGAAAAATTAGGATTTGTATATCACAAAAGCTTTCTAAGGAAAGTAAGTGAAGAAAAAGTTTTAGATATGTTGCAATATGTAAAATCGACTAACTAAATAAGAATATTTTGCCAGCTAACAACATGACTAATGAGAATGTTTTTTATCGTGAATTGACTGTAGAAGATGTCCCTTGGCAAGATTTGACACATTGGAATGGCAAAGCAGATGATATTCCTTCATTATTAAAAATTATAGAAGAAGATGAAACCATTAAAGGCAGGATGGCTCTTCTGACACTGGCAGGCTGTATTGAGAAAGATCAAAAAATAATTGTAATAACTCCTGTAATTCTAATCTTTTTATGCAGGCTATTGATTGTAAAATCAGCTAATCAGAATTTAATACTGCGTATCTTATTAAAAGTTTCTCAAGCCTTGGCAGGCAGGTGGAGTCTATATTATAATCAACAGGATTGTTTATTTAATACTATTGACATTTTATGGAAAGAACCGGCTTTTTTAAATAAGAATAATACAGTAGAAATTCAAGAAGACGAGAACTTGCAAAAATATATCTGGCATTATTGTGTAGATGTATTAAACACTTATAAGTCCATATTTGAAAAAGTAGCAGTAAAAGATGGTATAGAGCAGGGGATTATCTGTGAAATATTGACTATTGTTAAGATGGTAAAGCCTCAAAAGAGAAAAATATTTGGAAAAAACAGAAGCTGGCAATCATTCCGATTAATGTTTACTCCAATTACAGAGGAACATCAGACTGATTTGATGAAAAATCTAACACCAGACGTAACCAGATATCTCAGTTTTGATTTGATTCCCAATCCGTTGTTTATAAAACTATATGTTCAGAGTTCAGAAACAGAATATGCTCGGGGTGCTGCAATTGTTTTAGCTATAAAAGATAAAAAAACAAATGAGTTTTTAGGAAGCTGCGGAATACATGATATCAATGAAGAATCAGCTGAATTAGGTTTGTGGTTAAAAAGTGAAGCTCAAGGAAAAGGGTTTGGGGTAGAAATAGTGCATACTTTACTACAAATAGCCAAAGATGAATGCAAGGTGAAATGTGCTGTTTATAGCGTAGAAAAAGACAATTCTGCAAGTCACGTAATTGCTGAAAAAGTTGGTTTTAAAAAAGATTTTGAGTTTATCTTGGAACCTACAGTGCTAAAAAACAGAATGAGAGAAATGGTTCAATACAAATTAGAATTGGTTTAAAATAAACAAAAGACTACTGGGGTGTTGCCAATAGCCTTTCTATATTATTAAATCGCTTTCAGTATGGTAAGTTTTTTATTTAGAATTTGTAACGGATAGCCAACCCTAAATCAGCATAAAGCCCGTCCCTATAACTGTCATTGAGGTAAAGTTCAGGACGCAAATCCAAAGAAATCTGCAATGGAATATCAAATGTATATTCAATACCTATATTTCCGGTTAGCAATCCATAAGTTCCACTATCAGAATATCTTTCGCCATGGTGAGTTTCTCTGTAATTCCAAGTTCCGATAGCAGCTCCGGCTCCGGCAAACCAGTTAAAATTACCTTCTATATTCCAAACCCATTCATAAAGTCCAGTTACTTTTAAAGCATCCACGTGTTTGTTATTTCTCCACCCAAGATTTAATTCTAAGCGATTGTTTTGCTTTAGATTTCTTTGGTAAGAAATTTCGGTTCCCAAACCGTGATTTCCTCCGAATCTCAATCCAAGCGCATTTTTGGGTCCTCCTGTTTGTGCATGACCTGTGACAATAATACCGAATAATATTCCGGCTGAAAGCAATAATTTTTTCATCTCTAATTTTATTTGTTTATAGCAAAATTACTATAATATATTTAATATAAAAGGCTAATTCTGATTTGGTTTTTAATCTCAACTTTCCTAAAAAACGTTTATATCTGAAAAATAGATTATTAACTTTTTTGCTTAATTACAAACGATTTATTTTAAGACCAGAATAGTAATGGCGTTGCAAAACCGGCTTTTAAAAAATATACTATTGATCAAATTAAAAAAAGAAATAAATTCAAATTGTTTATATTTGCTTTTGGTTCGAAAAATAAAATTGAATTTTGAGATGAAATTATTAGAAGGAAAAGTAGCAATAATTACCGGTGCCACAAGAGGAATTGGCAGAGGAGTAGCAATGGCTTTTGCAGACCAGGGAGCTCATGTAGCATTTACATACAGTTCTTCTGTTCAGGCCGCGGAAGAATTGGTACAGGAACTAAAAGCAAAGGGCATTCAAGCAAAAGGGTACCAATCCAATGCGGCAGATTTTGGGGCAGCGCAACAGTTAGTGGATGAAATTCTAAAAGATTTTAATACTGTTGATGTGTTAGTCAATAATGCGGGAATTACTAAAGATAATTTATTAATGCGTATGTCAGAAGCTGATTTTGATCAGGTTATTGAAATCAATTTAAAGTCTGTATTTAATATGACTAAAGCTGTGCAACGAACAATGTTAAAAAATCGAAAAGGATCTATTATAAATATGAGTTCTGTTGTTGGTATTAAAGGAAATGCCGGACAAGCTAATTATGCTGCTTCTAAAGCTGGTGTTGTTGGATTTTCAAAATCTGTTGCTTTAGAGTTAGGATCCAGAAATATCCGTTGTAATGTAATTGCTCCGGGATTTATTGAAACAGAAATGACAGCAAAATTAGGAGAAGATGTAGTAAAAGGATGGAGTGAAGCTATTCCGTTAAAAAGAGGTGGAACACCTGAAGACGTGGCGAATGCTTGCGTATTCTTAGCGAGTGATATGTCTGGCTATATAACAGGACAAGTTTTGAATGTTGATGGAGGAATGTTGACTTAAAATAAAAAGCAATACTTCATAATATTAAAAATGCCATAGTTAAAAACTATGGCATTTTTGTATTGTGTATATTATTGTTCTTCTATACTTTGTTTGTTTTCATTTATTATTTTCAATTCTTCTGATTCTGATAAATTCCCCTCTAGATCAGGTTTATGAGCTGATGTATCAGGAATAATAAATTGATTTTTCTTTGATTTATATAAGGGTATTAAATAAGATACAGAATAATTAAATCCAACACCAATGTTGCCACTGTGTTTTTTATTAAATCCAGGAATAAATAAATTCTCAAAATCATCAGGCTGTTTTTGAGTAATTAATCCGTTTAGTCTCATACTGAAACCTACAAACACATTATTAAAAACACGTGTTTTTAAACCAACAACAAATTCTAACCAGTGGGCGGATAAACCATTGTATTTCTTATCAACATATACCTTGCTTGTTTCGAAATAAGGATCAGTTGTGTATGGTTTATACCAATTTAGATTTTGAGAAAACGAAGAAAAACCATATCTAAATCCCACATAAATAAGATCTTCTCTGTCCATCCAGTTTTGATGCAAGTTAATATCAACGCCTAATTTTAAATAATTGCCATTTGTAGTAAAGTCGTAAATATCTTCATTTTTATTAATCCGGTCATGGCCCAGTTCTGCTGCAAAATATAAGTTCTTTGAGAATCTATAATCTCCCGTTATTTCAAAGCCATTATAGGTTTTGTCGTATACAGAACGTGTAATTCTAAATAAATCAACACCTAAACGAAGTCCATACCGTTGAGGATAAGTTTTTATTTCCTCAGAATTTTGTTGCTGAGTAGTATTGGGATTATTTTCTTGTGCTCGTCCGTAAAGCATAACTAAAATAAAACAAAAACTAATAATATATTTTGAAATGAGCTTCTTCTTCATTTTCTATTTCGTTGGTTTCGGTTACGTATTGTTTAATCCAGTTACCTGTAGTCGTATTTGATTTTCCATTTAAAAGGGGCGATGTACCGTCTTGCAGTAAAGAAAAGGTAGAGATGTAGCCACACGCTTTGTTTAAGTAAAAAGTATTAACCCTATATTTTAAAGTTAATGTGTCTCTTAGCTCTATAGTTTCTTGATCTTGAGCAGTTTTGATTAATAAAATCCATGTAGTTTCTTGTTGATCAAGTTTTAGAGGAAGGGAAAGCTGATTACTTGTACTTTGGATAATTTCATCTTCTCTGCCTGCTACATAAGCTTCAACTATGCCATTTTTAGCAATATCCTGATCTTCATAATCATAAAATTCGATTAAATATTTAGGAGTGGTGGATTCTGTAGCTCCGCAGATATCATCTTTTTCACAAGCTGTTAGCGTTACGGCAAAGGCTGCAATCGTTAATACATTGGTAAATAATATCTTTTTCATAATATAATTTTCTCTTGGCTTTTGTCAAAAAGTCAAAAGTACTAAATAAATTGAAGTTGATTTAAAAGCATACTATAAAAAAACAAAAGAATAGCTTATTTTTGGCTACTCTTTTTATAATTTTATTTTATTTTTACCTAACTAATAATGATTTAATTACTAAATCTTGAGTATTTTGTACGGAGATAAACCTTTCGGCAAACACTCAAGACAGCTACACAAAAAATGTATCGAGAACTCAACAATGAAGACTTCTCGATACAAATTTCCTTACACTTCGTTATAGAAATTTTACTCGAACACAGATTTTAAATAAAGAATTACTTAATGTCTTGGTTTCTAAACACTAAGTGATTATCAAAACAATCCAATAAAATAATGCTGTCTGCTTTTACATTTCCGGCAAGAATCTCTTTAGAGAGTTTATTTAAAACTTCTTTTTGAACAACTCTTTTAACCGGTCTTGCTCCAAATTCAGGTTCATATCCTTTTTCTGCTAAAAAATCTTTGGCTTCGGGTGTCGCTTCCATTATAATATTTTGCTGTTTGAGCATATTAATTACATTTTGTAGCTGTAAATCTACAATTTGAATAATGTTATCTTTAGTCAAAGGAGTAAACATTACAATTTCATCAATCCTGTTTATAAATTCCGGACGTACGGTTTGTTTTAGCAAATTGAGAACTTCTGATTTAGCTTCTTCAGATGCCATTTCAGGATGAGCTGCATTTTCAAATTTTTCCTGTATAATATGGCTTCCCATATTTGAAGTCATAATAATAATTGTATTTTTAAAATCAGCTAGCCTTCCCTTATTATCAGTAAGTCGTCCTTCATCTAATACCTGTAACAAGATATTAAATGTATCAGGATGTGCTTTTTCTATTTCATCCAATAAAACTACTGAATAAGGTTTTCTTCGAACCGCTTCTGTTAATTGTCCTCCTTCATCGTATCCTACATATCCCGGAGGTGCACCTACCAAACGACTCACGCTGTGACGTTCTCCATATTCGCTCATGTCAATTCGCGTCATAGCATTTTCATCGTCGAATAAATAAGAAGCTAGCGCTTTTGCCAATTCCGTTTTACCAACTCCTGTTGTTCCTAAGAATAAGAAAGAACCAATAGGTTTTTTAGTATCTTGTAATCCTGCACGGCTTCTCCGTACTGCATCGCTGATTGCTTCAATTGCTTCATCTTGTCCGACTACGCGTTTGTGCAATTCTTGTTCTAAGTGGAGAAGTTTTTCGCGTTCGCTTTGAAGCATTTTTGTAACGGGAACGCCAGTCCATTTTGCAACAACCTCAGCAATGTCGTCGCTTGTGACTTCTTCTTTAATCAAAGAATGCCCTTTTTGATTTTCGTTTAACTGAAGCTGGGCTTTCTCTAATTCTTCCTGAGCTGTTTTGATTTTACCATATCTCAATTCAGCAACTTTACCGTAATCTCCGTCTCGTTCTGCTTTTTCAGCCTCAACCTTATACATTTCCATCTGTTGTTTGATGTTTTGTACATGGTCAACTACTTCTTTTTCTGATTGCCATTTACTGAAAATACTATTGCGCTCTTCTTTGAGATTGGCTAATTCTAATCCTAGGGATTTTAGCTTTTCATCATCATTTTCTCTTTTAATGGCTTCAATCTCGATCTCAAGCTGCATGACTTTTCTGTCCAGTACATCTAATTCCTCCGGTTTGGAATTGATTTCCATTCTCAGTTTAGAAGCGGCTTCATCCATAAGATCAATAGCCTTATCTGGTAAGAAACGATTAGTAATATATCGCTCGGATAAATTTACCGCAGCAATAATAGCCTCGTCTTTGATGCGAACTTTATGGTGCGTTTCATATTTTTCTTTGATTCCCCGTAAAATAGAAATTGCACTTTCAGTATCCGGCTCATTTACCATAACTTTCTGAAAACGACGTTCTAAAGCTTTATCTTTCTCAAAATATTTTTGATATTCATCTAGTGTGGTTGCTCCAATAGCACGGAGTTCTCCACGCGCTAAAGCAGGTTTTAGGATATTAGCTGCATCCATTGCTCCATCACCGCCTCCAGCACCTACCAAAGTATGGATTTCATCAATAAATAAAATGATATTTCCGTCTGAAGAGGTAACTTCTTTAACTACTGATTTTAAGCGTTCTTCAAATTCTCCTTTATATTTAGCGCCGGCAATTAAAGCTCCCATATCTAAAGAAAAAATCTGTTTGTCTTTGAGGTTTTCCGGAACATCTTGTTGAATAATTCGATGAGCAAGACCTTCTGCAATAGCCGTTTTACCAACTCCTGGCTCTCCAACAAGCATAGGGTTGTTTTTAGTTCTCCGGCTTAAAATCTGTAGCACCCTTCGGATTTCTTCATCCCTTCCGATTACAGGGTCTAATTTACCTTCGTTTGCTAATTGGGTAAGATTTTTGGCATACTTACTCAAAGAATTATAGGTATCTTCAGCTGAAGCTGAAGTTACTTTTGCACCCCCTCGCATTTCAGCAATTGCCATTTCTAATTGTTTTTCAGTAACTCCTTGATCTTTTAACATTTGTGATACTTTGCTTTTGGATTTAAAAATAGCTAAGATCAGGTGTTCGACAGACACAAACTCGTCTTTCATTTTTAAAGCAATGCTCTGAGCTTCCGTAAGAGAAGTTGTCGCTTCTCTTGAAAGCGCGATTTGTCCGCCTGACACTTTAGGAAAATTTTGAATAGTGGCTTCCAAAACAGATTTAAAAGTATCTGCATTTATATTTAATTTTTTTAATAGATAAGGAGTTGCGTTTTCGTCAACTTCCATAATAGCCTTAAAAATGTGTTCATTTTCTATTTGTTGTTGTCCCAAACTTTGTACAATAACTTGAGCACGTTGTAAGGCTTCTTGGGATTTTATTGTAAAATTATTTAAGTTCATAGTATTTTATTTTTGGTTGCTAATAATAAAACAATTTATATTCCATTTTTTAAATAGTGCCTTTTTGGCATTATATATCTGATTATCATTATATTTAAATGCCAAAAAGTCATTTTTGTATGATAATATTGCAAAATATATGCCGATTATGACATGTATATATTAAAAGACAACAAAAAGATAGCAATATAAATTGAAAAAGCCTGATTATTTGTGAAATAATCAGGCTTTTTTATATAATTTAAAATGAGAAATACTTTAATATTCAATATCGTTTAATACAGGAACGGGTTTTTTACTTTCATTGATAGCAACTAAAGTAAATGTTCCTGTAATTGCTTTTTCTCTTCCGTCTCTGTACATACTTTCAACAAAAACATCGACTCTCACATCTAAACTGGTTCTACCTACTCTTACAACAGTTCCGGTTAATTCAACTAGCGTACCTGCTGGGATAGGTTGATTAAAATCTACTTTATCGCTTGATACGGTTACGATAGGTTTACGGCAAAATCGGGTAGCTGTCATAAAAGCTATTTCATCCATAAGATATAAAACAGAACCTCCGAACATTGTATTATGATGGTTGGTTTGTCCCGGAAAAACTGCTTTAAAAACATGGGTTTCAGAATCTTTAATTCTTTTTTGAATGCGCAATTCTCTGTTTGTTAAGTCTCCTTCCATAAGTAAAAAAATAAAAACTTTTTTTAAAAGTAATGATTGAATAAATCAAGCACAATTCAGATAAGGAAAGTAATCGTTTGTAGTTCGCTTCTAGTCATTCTTTAATAAAAATATATTAGATAGGTTAATTAGTCTAACTGATTTTCTATCTCCGACTAAGCTTCAAACCGCGAAAGCATTGCCAAATTTGCCTGTGCAAAAGAAATAAAGCAGGTATCCTGACTTGTCTTTTTTATCCGCCTTCCCATACATTAATTACAGTGGCTATCAGGATAAAATTCTTTTTTAAAGACTTACAGTTGCGCGACAGTTCATGATTTTCACATGATTCCCTTTTACTTATCTTTCGATAAACTTTCTTTCTGATTTATTATTGAAGTGCAAATATAAAAACTTAAACCGGGAGCTAAGATAAAAAGCTGAAATATTTATTTAAGAAGAAAGACGCAATTAGGACTTCATTTTAAAATATTTAATTGTCTTTGTTTTCTCTGTCGAATTAATTGTTCGTAAGTGGTTTTATTGTTACTTTTAGGCACTTTTTTAATCCATTATGAAACATATTGAATACATCAAAGAAAGTTTAGATACGCAAACACTTATCGAGCTTTATAAAAAGCTTTTAAAGCCCCGAATGATAGAAGAAAAAATGTTGATATTAATTCGTCAGGGCAAAGTCTCAAAATGGTTTTCAGGAATAGGACAGGAGGCAATTGCAGTAGGGGTTACTTCTGTTTTAGAAAACGATGAATATATTTTACCGATGCATCGAAATTTAGGTGTCTTCACAACCAGAGAGATACCTTTATACCGACTTTTTTCACAATGGCAAGGGAAAGCAAATGGCTTTACTAAGGGGAGAGAGCGATCTTTTCATTTTGGTACTCAAGAGTACAAAATAGTGGGGATGATTTCTCATCTCGGACCTCAGTTAGGCGTGGCAGATGGAATTGCTTTAGCACATAAATTGCGAAAAGAAAAAAAGATCACAGCCGTTTTTACCGGAGAAGGTGCTACTTCTGAAGGAGATTTTCACGAAGCATTAAACATTGCTTCTGTATGGGATTTACCTGTTTTATTTATTATTGAAAATAACGGTTACGGGCTTTCTACTCCTACAAATGAACAGTATAAATGTGAGAATCTTGCCGAAAGAGGAGCAGGATACGGCATGGAAAGCCATATTTTGGATGGCAATAATATTTTAGAAGTCTACCAAAAGATAGGAGAAATAGCAAAGTCTATGCGTGAAAATCCTCGTCCGGTACTGGTAGAGTTCAAAACATTCAGAATGCGCGGGCATGAAGAAGCTAGTGGAACTAAATATGTTCCGCAGGAGCTGATGGATATGTGGGCAAAAAAAGATCCGGTTGAAAATTATAAAAAGTTTTTATTATTAGAAGGCATTTTAACGGAAGAACAAGATGCAGAGATAAGAAAACATATAAAGAAAGAAATAGATTCTGATTGGAAAAAAGTACAGGAAGAACCGACTATTGTTGCTGATTTAGAAGAAGAGTTAAACGATGTTTATGCACCTTTCGTCTATGAAGAATTTCCTCCGCAAGGAGAAAAAGAAAATATTCGTTTAATCGATGCAATCTCTTCTGCCTTAAAACAGTCATTTGAACGATATCCCGAGTTGGTAATCATGGGGCAAGATATTGCAGAATATGGAGGAGCATTTAAAGTTACCGATGGTTTTGTCAACCAATTTGGAAAAGACAGAATACGCAATACACCGATTTGTGAAAGTGCTGTTGTTTCGGCTGCTATGGGATATTCTATCAATGGAGGCAAAGCGATTATGGAAATGCAGTTTGGCGATTTTGTTTCAACCGGTTTTAATCCGATTGTCAATTACCTGGCAAAAATCCATTACAGATGGAATGAAAAAGCGGATGTAATTATTCGTATGCCTTGTGGTGGTGGAACACAGGCAGGACCTTTTCACTCCCAAACAAATGAAGCTTGGTTTACTAAAACTCCCGGATTAAAAGTGGTTTATCCTGCTTTTCCGGTTGATGCAAAAGGACTGATGAATACAGCAGTGAATGATCCGAATCCTGTAATATTCTTTGAACACAAGTTGTTATACAGAAGTATTTATCAAGATGTTCCAAAAGAATATTACACAATACCGTTTGGAAAAGCTGCTTTGATAAAAGAGGGAACAGATGTTACAATTATTTCTTTCGGAGCAGGAGTACATTGGGCTGTGGAAACGTTGGAGCAACATCTGGAAATAAAAGCAGATTTAATAGATTTGAGATCTTTACAGCCTTTGGATACAGAAACTATTTATAAATCGGTTAAAAAAACGAATAAAGTTATAATTTTGCAAGAAGATTCAATGTTTGGAGGAATTGCAAGTGATATATCAGCAATGATTATGGAAAACTGTTTCGAATATTTGGATGCACCGGTAAAACGAGTAGCCAGTATAGAAACGCCTATCCCATTTGTGAAAGCTTTAGAGGATCAATATTTGCCAAAAGGCAGATTTGAAGAAGCGCTTTTAGAATTAATAGCGTATTAAAAAAGAACTACACAATTTTTATATGAATAATAATACAATCACAAAAACAAATTTTGAATTTCCAAATCAAAAATCAGTCTATCGAGGAAAAGTAAGAGAAGTTTACAATATTAATGATGAACTGTTGATTATGATAGCAACAGACCGATTATCTGCGTTTGATGTAATTATGCCCAAAGGAATACCTTATAAAGGTCAAATTCTCAATCAAATTGCAACAAGTTTTATGAAGAAGACGGAAGACATCGTTCCAAATTGGCTGGTTGCTTCTCCCGATCCGAATGTAGCGGTAGGTTATGTTTGTGAACCTTTTAAGGTGGAGATGGTTATCCGCGGTTATTTAGCAGGACATGCAGCTCGTGAATACGCTTTAGGCAAGAGAACCCTGTGCGGAGTGTCTTTGCCGGATGGTTTAAAAGAAAACGATAAATTATCTGAACCGGTCATAACTCCTTCCACAAAAGAAGACTTAGGTCTCCACGATGTCGATATTTCCCGAGAAGATATTATTAGTAAGGGGATCGTATCTGAAAAAGATTACCTTATTTTAGAACAATACACCCGAGCTTTGTATCAAAGAGGAAGTGAAATCGCACAAACACAAGGGTTGATTCTGGTAGATACTAAATATGAATTTGGAAAAACAAAAGACGGAAAGATTGTATTGATTGATGAAATCCACACTCCTGATTCATCTCGTTATTTTTATTCAGAAGGATATGAAGAACGGCAGCAAAGAGGAGAGCCTCAAAAACAATTATCCAAAGAATTTGTACGGCAATGGCTTATGAATAATGGTTTTCAGGGAAAAGAGGGGCAAGAAATTCCTGTAATGGCAGATGAATACGTGCTTTCAGTCTCTGAACGTTATATAGAACTATATGAAAATATAATGGGTGAAGTTTTTGTAAAAGCAGATGTGTCTAATATCAATGAAAGAATAGAGAAAAATATTTTAGCTTTTTTAGAGAAAAAGTAATTAGTGATAATACTATGGAGTTATTGGATGGTTTACAGTGGAGATATGCCACTAAACGCTATAAAAGTAATGTAAAAATAGCAGAAGATAAAGTAATGCAGATTGTGGAGACAGCTCGTATGGCGCCCACATCATCAGGACTTCAGCCTTTTGAAATAATTTTAATTAAAAATCAAGATTTAAAAGAAGAACTCATGCCAATTTGCATGAATCAAAATCAAATCAAAGAGTGTTCCCATCTATTGGTTTTTGCGGCTTGGGATAGCTATACAGAAAGTCGTATAGATGCTGTTTTCGATAATATGGAAAATATAAGGGAGATGGAAAGAGGAACGATGAATGATTACAAAAAAAGTATTAAAGAAAATTTTGCAAGACGAACAAAGGAACAGCAATTTGAACATGCAGCTCGCCAGACTTATCTCGCTTTTGGTTTAGCCATAGGGGCAGCGGCAGAGTTGAGGGTAGATGCTTCACCCATGGAAGGCTTTTACAACGATAAGTTAAATCAAGCGTTGAGATTAGATAAAAGAGGCTTAAAAAGCGTTACACTCTTAGCGTTAGGAGAAAGAGATATTCAAAATGACTGGCTGGCACCTATGAAAAAAGTCAGATTTGATTTAGATAAAATTTTAACTGTAATAGAATAATGTCGAGCACTCTTTTTAGAGTGCTTTTTTTATAAATTGGAGTGAAAATAATTTAACATAACAGGCTTATTTTACTGTATTTTTAGATATTGTTATTTTTTTACCTATTTAGATCGTAATATTTCAAAAAAACAACATATTAATTCAGAATAAACAATAGGGGGAAATTAGCTTTTTTATGCAGATTACTTTATATTCGTAGCCAGTAAATTATCCTATTTTACAATGAGTCAAAAAGATAAAAATAAAGCCCTTTCTTTTGAAGATTTCAAAAAGGAAGTGATTGAAGATTATAAGATTGCAAAAATAAGTAGAGAATGCAGCTTACTTGGACGGAGAGAAGTTCTTACAGGGAAAGCTAAATTCGGAATTTTTGGAGACGGAAAAGAAGTTCCTCAATTAGCTATGGCAAAAGCTTTCCAAAACGGAGATTTCCGTTCAGGATATTACCGCGATCAAACTTTTATGATGGCAATCGGACAGCTTAATATTGAGCAGTTTTTTGCAGGGCTTTTTGGACACGCTGATATCGAAAATGATCCTATGTCTGGAGGAAGACAGATGGGAGGACACTTTGCTACGCATAGTTTAGATGAAAAGGGAAATTGGAAAAAACTGACTGAACAAAAAAATTCAAGTTCTGATATTTCTCCTACAGCGGGACAGATGCCGAGATTACTAGGGTTAGCACAAGCATCCAAATATTATAGGGAATTTCCGGAAGCAGATAAAGAACAAATTTTTTCTGTCAGCGGAAATGAGATAGCATGGGGTACAATAGGAAATGCTTCTACCTCGGAAGGATTATTTTTTGAAACAATAAATGCCGCAGGTGTATTACAGGTACCTATGGTTATGAGTGTTTGGGATGATCAGTATGGTATTTCAGTACACGCCAAACATCAAACAACAAAAGAAAATATTTCTGAAATTCTGAAAGGTTTTCAAAGAGATGAAAACGGAAATGGATACGAAATCCTTAGAGTAAAAGGATGGGATTATCCAGCTTTGATAGAAACTTACACGAAAGCAGCAGAAATAGCAAGAACAGAACATGTTCCAGTTTTAATTCATGTTCAAGAACTAACACAACCACAGGGACATTCTACATCCGGTTCACATGAGCGTTATAAAAGTTCTGAAAGATTGCAATGGGAAGCGGACAACGATTGTCTGTTAAAAATGAGAAATTGGATTTTAGACTCTAATTTGGCAACAGAAGAGGAGCTTAATGAATTAGATAAAGCACTTAAAAAGGAAGTTCTTGACGGTAAAAAAGCTGCTTGGAAAGCTTATCAGGATCCTATAAAGGCAGAACAAGCTGAACTGATTGCATTATTGAAATCTATTGCTCAAAGCAGTCTAAATAAAGTCTCTATAGAACAATATGCTAATGATTTAGCTCAAATCAAAGAAGTTATCAGAAAAGAAGTAATTACAACTGCAAGAAAAGCGTTGAGATTAGTAATCAATGAGTCTGATAATAAACAGATTTTAGTTCGGTTCATAGAAAGCTATTTCGAAAAAATACAGCCTAAATACAGTTCTAACCTGATGTCTGAGTCTGATCAAAAAGTCGCTAATATAGAAGAGATTCTTCCTGAGTATGCAGAAAATGCAGAAGATGTAGATGCTCGCGTAATTATCAGAGATAATTTTGATGCCATTTTATCGCGTTATAAAAATGTCATGATTTTTGGAGAGGACTCTGGAAATATCGGAGACGTAAATCAAGGCTTGGAAGGATTACAGGAAAAACACGGAATCAATCGTGTTTCGGATACCGGAATTCGGGAGGCAACAATTCTAGGACAAGGAATAGGCATGGCAATGCGTGGTTTAAGACCAATTGCAGAAATACAGTATTTAGATTATTTGCTTTATGCAATCCAAATTATGAGTGACGATTTAGCTACGTTGCAATACAGAACAGTAGGTCGCCAAAAAGCACCTTTGATTGTGAGAACTCGCGGACATCGTTTGGAAGGAATCTGGCATTCAGGATCCCCAATGGGTATGATTATTAATGCGATAAGAGGAATGCATGTTCTGGTTCCGAGAAACATGACAAAAGCGGCAGGGTTTTATAATACATTGCTTGAAAGTGATGAGCCTGCTTTGTTGATTGAATGTTTAAATGGATATCGTTTAAAAGAAAAAATGCCTAATAATTTAGGAGAATTTAAAACTCCGATAGGTATAATAGAGACGATAAAAGAGGGGAGTGATATTACGATAGTTTCTTATGGTTCTACCATTCGCATTGTTGAACAGGCAGCTGAGGAATTAGCTGAAATAGGTATTAACGTGGAAATTATTGACGTACAATCTTTGCTTCCGTTTGACCTTAATAACGATTGTGTAAAAAGTCTTCAAAAAACAAATCGTCTGCTTGTTGTAGATGAAGATGTACCAGGAGGTGCATCAGCTTATATTTTACAAAAGATATTAGAAGAACAGGGAGGGTACCGCTATTTGGACAGTGCTCCTCAAACGCTTACTGCTAAAGCACATCGCCCGGCATACGGAACAGATGGAGATTATTTTTGTAAACCTTCTGTAGAAGATGTTTTTGAAAAAGTATATGAAATTATTAGGGAATCAGACCCTGTTAAATTTTCAAGCTTGTATTAAAAATAAAACAGCGAAAACTTCTCAAATCTGAGAAGTTTTCGCTTCAGATAGGCTACTAATAAATTTTTAGTAAAAATAAGCTAAAAATAATGCAAAATAAAATATGTAATATTCTTTTTAAGTTGCCTTTTTTAGTTCACATCTATCAATATTTTGAGAAAATAGGATGCTTTTTTATTATGAAAGCATATAAAATATCATTAATTTTGCAACTGTTTTTTAAACATAGTTATCATGGTAAACGATTTATTTGACAGAATACAAAAAAATAAAGGACCATTAGGAAAATGGGCATCACAAGCAGAAGGATATTATGTTTTTCCTAAATTAGAGGGACCTTTATCAAATCGTATGATGTTCCACGGAAAAGAAGTCATTAATTGGAGTATTAATGATTATTTAGGTTTATCTAATCACCCTGAAGTAAGGAAAATAGATACAGAAGCCGCCGCTGAGTACGGCGCAGCTTATCCAATGGGAGCGCGTATGATGTCGGGTCATACAACAGTTCACGAACAACTCCAGAATGAATTAGCTGCATTTGTTAAGAAAGAAGCCGCATATTTGTTGAATTTTGGCTATCAAGGAATGTTGTCCATTATTGATGCTTTGGTAACTAAAAATGATGTAATTGTTTACGATGTGGATTCCCATGCCTGTATTATAGATGGTGTCAGACTTCATATGGGAAAACGCTTTACCTATAAACACAACGATATAGAAAGTCTTGAAAAAAATCTGGAGCGAGCCACTAAAATGGCAGAAACCACCGGAGGAGGTATTTTAGTTATCACGGAGGGAGTTTTTGGAATGAGAGGACAACAAGGTAAATTAAAGGAAATAGTTGCTTTAAAAGACAAATACAGCTTTAGATTATTAGTTGATGATGCACATGGATTTGGTACATTAGGAGCTACCGGAGCCGGTGCAGGAGAAGAGCAAGGATGTCAGGATGGTATCGATGTTTACTTTTCAACATTTGCAAAATCAATGGCAAGTATTGGTGCTTTTGTAGCAGCAGATAAAGATATTATTGATTATTTAAAATACAATTTGCGCTCGCAGATGTTTGCTAAATCGCTTCCAATGATTTTTACAAAAGGCGCTTTAAAACGTTTGGAGTTATTGAGAACTCAGCCGGAATTGAAAGCTAAGTTGTGGGAAAACGTTAATATGCTTCAAAACGGGCTAAAAACCAGAGGTTTTAATATCGGAGACACCAACACTTGTGTTACGCCGGTTTATTTAGAAGGAAGTATTCCGGAAGCAATGGTAATGGTAAATGACTTGCGCGAGAATTACAATATCTTTTTGTCTATTGTAGTTTATCCGGTTATACCTAAGGGGATCATCCTTTTAAGAATGATTCCTACAGCAACACATACCAAAGAAGATATAGAAGAAACTTTAGCAGCTTACGAAGCTATCAGAGAAAAATTAGAAAACGGAACGTATAAAAAAATTGCTGAAGAAACAACTGTTGATGTTTCTAATGTTTAATTTTTTCATGATAAATACTAAAAAAGGCTTTCATTTTTAAATGAAAGCCTTTTTTAGTATTTATATACTTACTTAACAGTAACAGTAGCTGGTAAAAGCATACTGCTTACTTCTCCAAACCCAATTCTGATTTCGTTGTTTTGACAATATCCTTTCATAGTAATTGTATCGTAATCTTCTATAAAAGTTCTTGTGCTGCCGTCAGGCATTTCTATTGGTTTTGTACCACCCCAAGTCAGTTCCAGTAATGAACCAAAGCTTGTAGGTTCTGTCCCTGAAATAGTTCCTGATCCCATCAAGTCTCCCGAATTTATTTTACAGCCGTTAATAGTATGATGCGCCAACTGCTGGCTCATTGTCCAATACAGATACTTAAAGTTAGATTGACAGATAAGCTTACCTTCTGCATTTTTTGGAGTGATGTAAACTTCTAAACTGATGTCAAAAGCTTTATCTCCTTTTTGTTGTAAATAAGGAAGTGGAGTAGGGTCTTGTGTAGGGCTTGCTACTCTAAAAGGTTCTAAAGCATCTAATGTAACTACCCACGGAGAAATAGAAGTTCCAAAGTTCTTTGCTAAAAACGGACCTAACGGAACATATTCCCAGGTTTGAATATCGCGAGCACTCCAGTCATTTAATAAAACCATCCCAAAAATATAATCTTCAGCCTGATTAACCGGGATATTTTCTCCCATTAAATTGCCATCGGTAGTAATAAACCCGGTTTCTAATTCGAAATCTACTCGTTTTGATGGACCAAAAACAGGTAAACTTTCACCTTTAGGCAAAGTCTGTCCCATCGGACGTTTAATATTTACTCCTGAAGGAACTACAGTAGAACTTCTTCCATGATATCCTACAGGAATGTGTAACCAGTTTGGTAAAAGAGCATTGTTTGGATCTCTAAACATTTTACCAACATTGGTTGCGTGTTCCCTGCTTGAATAAAAATCAGTATAATCTCCAATTAATACAGGAAGCTGCATTTCAATATCTTTAATATCAAAAATAATAACGTCTCTGTGTTTTTGATTATTTTTTAAAGTGTCATTTTTGGCATCAAATATTTCAGCAACCCGGTTTCTTACTGCGCGCCATGTTTTTTTACCGGCAGCAATAAAATCGTTTAAGCTGTCTTGAAGAAAAACATCGTCCGTTAGTTCTATGTCTTTAAAATATCCTAACATTTGAAGAGCACTCAAATCAATAGCAAAATTACCGATTCTGGTACCTATTGTAATCACGTCATCTTTTGTAATAAAAACCCCAAACGGAATATTTTGGATAGGAAAATCAGAACTATTTTCTACTTCTAACCAAGATGTTCTGTTAGGATCATTTGCTGTTATAAACATAATATTGTATTGAATTAATAGTTTTACCAAATATATAATTAAGAGTCAAATTAACAAACGTTTTTTGTACATTTGAAAGCAATTTAACGAAAATACATATCATGAGAAGAGATACAGACATTTTTGACCTGATCTTGGAAGAACAAGACAGACAGATTCACGGTATTGAACTTATTGCTTCTGAAAATTTTGTAAGCGAGGAAGTTATGGAAGCAGCAGGTTCTTGCTTAACGAATAAATATGCCGAAGGATATCCAAACAGAAGATATTATGGGGGATGTGAAGTAGTGGATGTAGTTGAACAAATAGCTATTGACAGAGCCAAAGCTTTATTTGGTGCAGAATATGTTAATGTTCAGCCTCATTCAGGGTCGCAAGCTAATACAGCTGTTTTTGCTGCGTGTTTACAGCCGGGAGATAAAATTTTAGGATTTGACTTGTCTCATGGAGGGCATTTAACGCACGGTTCGCCGGTAAATTTTTCAGGTAGATTATACAATCCTGTATTCTATGGAGTAGAAAGAGAAACAGGGCGTTTGAATTATGATAAAATTCAGGAAATAGCCACTAAAGAACAACCTAAAATTATTATAGCCGGAGCTTCTGCATATTCACGTGATATGGACTTTAAGCGATTCAGGGAAATTGCAGATAGCGTAGGAGCTCTTTTAATGGCAGACATTGCCCATCCGGCGGGATTGATTGCTAAAGGGTTAATGAGCGATCCTGTTCCGCATTGTCACGTAATTACGACTACAACTCATAAAACGCTGAGAGGTCCTCGAGGGGGAATCATTATGATGGGTAAAGATTTTCCAAACCCGTTCGGGATGAAAACTCCAAAAGGTGAAGTAAGAATGATGTCTTCTTTATTGGACAGTGCTGTTTTTCCTGGAAATCAGGGAGGTCCTTTAATGCATATTATTGCTGCTAAAGCTGTAGCTTTTGGTGAAGCATTGACAGATGAGTTTTTTCAATATACTCTTCAAATACAAAAAAATGCAAAAGCCATGGCTGAAGCGTTTGTTAAAAGAGGATATAATATCATTTCAGGTGGAACAGACAACCACATGATGCTGATTGATTTAAGAAATAAAAATATCTCCGGAAAAGAAGCAGAACAAGCTTTAGTAAAGGCAGAAATTACCGTAAATAAAAACATGGTTCCTTTTGACGATAAATCTCCTTTTGTAACTTCCGGTATCCGAATCGGTACTCCGGCAATTACCACAAGAGGCTTAATTGAATCAGATATGGATGCTATTGTTGCTTTAATAGATAAAGTGCTGATGAATTATACCAATGAAGATGTTATTGAAGAAGTAGCAGAACAGGTAAATGAGATGATGGCAGAAAGACCTATTTTTGCCTGGTAATCAAGATGAATAAATAAAGGCGATTTCCAAATGAAGTCGCCTTTGTTTATATAATTTATCTGTTTTCCAAACAGCAATAAAAAGTAGTAGCTGCCGTTGTGTCGATTGTAAAGTGTATTTTGTTATTTTCTTTTATACAGTTGATATTGTAAATGTCGTTTAAGTGCATTTCCTTCATAAAATGCATGTCTAAAATGTGAATATTTTGCAATTCGATATTATTTTCAAATGCGATATCTATGCACCACTCTAGATATTTGGTATTAGTTACATGATTTACCATATCTAAATCAGAATATTTAACAACGCTATTGGCGAGTTCTCTATACTTTATTTGAGGTGCTTTGGAAAAAGGAGCTTCCGTTACTTTTTGGTCAGAATATTTTATAAAATGATTATGAGGTAATTTAGTCATTTCTGGTCTGCGCCGTTTTGTATTTAAAATTACCCAAAGAGAGGTTGCAACAGCAATCAATTTATCATTGTTTCGGATTTCAAAATTTCGAATGGATCGAATGCCATCCATTTTTTCAATCCATGTTGTTATAGTTATTTGGTCTTGCCATCGGGGCATTTCTTCTTTTAATTCTATGCGGAATTTATTTAAAACCCAAGCTTGATCCACTTGTTGTAAATCTAAAAAGCTTATGCCGCCGAGTACAGAATGCGTAGAGGCTACTTTTTGAATCAATTTGCATAAATCAACAAGTTTTAATTTTCCGTAAGGATTGCATTCAAAAAAATCAATTTCAAAAGTTTGGGAATAAATAGAGATAAAGTCTGGAGATATAGGCATTTATAAGGATAATAATTGATAATTAATTTGTTATTCAAGATTTAGATCTAAAATGTTTTTTAATGCATTTTCGACAGAAAACCATTGAATATTTTCTGTACGCTTAAACCATGTTATTTGTCTTTTAGCAAACCGGCGCGTATTTTTTTTGATTTCTTCAATAGCAAAATCTAAAGTATATTCTCCATCAAAATAACTGAACAGTTCTCTGTAACCGACTGTTTGTAAGGCATTTATTTCTTTATGCGGATAAAGAGAATTAGCTTCTTCAAGCAGTCCTTTTTGCAGCATTAAATCTACTCTTTTATTGATGCGATCGTACATTTTTTCTCTTTCTGTTTCCAGTCCTACAACTATAGGGACAAAATTTCGTTCATTTTGTTTTTGGTTTAGAAAGGATGAATAAGGTTTTCCTGTTCCAATGCAAACTTCTAACGCTCTAGTTACTCTTTGCGGATTGTTTAAAGCTATTTTCTCATATTGTACGGGATCCAGTTTTTTTAATTTTTCTTGTAAATAAAAAAGTCCTTTTTCTTTTAAATCGCTGTTGAGCTGTTCTCGGATTTTGGGATCTATATCGGGAAAATCATCGAAACCTCTAATAACAGCGTTAACATATAATCCTGAACCGCCAACCATTACCTGAACGGGATTTTTTAAAAATAGTTTATCTAATTTTTGAAGGGCTTCTCGCTCAAAGTCGCCAACGGAATAAGGTTCAAAAATACTTTTATTCTGTATAAAGTGATGTTTAACAGCCGTTAATTCTTCTTTAGAGGGAACAGCTGTTCCAATTGTCATTTCTTTATAAAATTGTCGGCTATCACAAGAAATAATGTCACTTTTAAAATACTTGGCAATATCAATTGCCAAAGCAGTTTTTCCGATTGCTGTTGGTCCGACTATAACGATTAAATAATTTTTATTTGTAGAAAGCATTATCCAGTTTTTGTCCGCAGTTATAACAATAATTTGCATCTTGGTCAAAGATAATGGTTGTACACGAAGGACAATTTCTTTTTTGTTTAAAATTTGGCGGATTGTTATTTCGACGTTTAAGGTTAGAGAATTCAGCAGTAACAATTCCGGTAGGTACTGCAATGATGCCATATCCCATAATCATTATAAATGAAGCAATGACTTGTCCAAGTGCGGTTTGAGGAGCAATATCTCCATAACCAACAGTAGTTAGTGTTACGATACACCAGTAAATACTTTTTGGAATACTTGAAAAAGCACTTTCTTTTCCTTCAACAACATACATCAGTGCTCCTAATAATATGGAAACAACTAAAACAAAGTAAACAAAGACAATAATTTTTGTTTTGCTAGCTTTTATGGCAAGTTTTAAATGCGATTCTTGTCCGGTATAAGGCATTAAATTCAGAATACCAAATAACCTTAGCAGCCTTAATGCGCGAACAACCGACAACACGCGCGAACCAGGAATAAAAAAAGCTAGATACATCGGTAAAATAGAAATTAAATCAACAATACCGTAAAAGCTGAAAATATATTTAAAAGGTTTGCGATTACACAAAATACGAAGTGCGTATTCCATTGAAAAGAAAACAGTAATAATCCATTCTCCGACTACCAAAAGCATATGATGCCGTGTATCATAACTTTCAACGGATTCCAACATGACTAAAAATACACTTAGCAGAATTACAAACAGCAATGCTAAATCAAATAATTTCCCGGCAAAAGTATTTGAACCATAAATAATGATATATATCTTTTGCTGTAAAATATCCCACTTACTTTTTAGCTTTCGTCTTACTACCATAATTTTTTAAAAACGAATTAATTTATAGCCTGTTTTTTTATTCAGATAATTCAGAATTATATTTCGGTTATTTCTGTCAAAACAAATAGGAATAAGATTAGCTTCAATTCGTTCAGGTGAATTGATGCGAAAGTTTAAATCGTAAAAACAATATCCTTTTAATTTCCCTTGTTCTAAAATTACAGCACTTTTTTCTTCTATTTTTCTTCCTTTGTCTGAAATTATCAAATTATCCGTGTCAATATCATACGCCCCCAATAACTCCAGTAATTTTTCATTGTATTCATTACAAGATTCTTGCCAGTTTTCAGAAAAATTTTCACAGGTAATTTTTTTTGATTTTTTTTCATTTATGAAAACTGTAAATACCTGAATACCGCTGTTGTTAATGATTTTGTCAATAAATTTATGTGCTTCATTCAAAGAAGTAAAAGCCATTGTATTGCGTTTTCTTCCATCAGTTTTTTCGATTGACAGAAATAAGTACCCTTTTAAATTGGTTTTTAAATAAAGGGAATAAGGGAATATTCTTTTTTTGGTAATTTTATTATACTTAGGCTTGTTGATGGCTACTTCTTCATTTTCTTTTAACAAGGCAATAAGCTCATTTCCCGTTTTTTCAAAAGTAACGGTATAAGTTTCTTGTTGTATTTTTTTAGAGGCAGAAGATTCACTTGTAAAGTGTTCAAGAACTTGTTTTTTAATGTTTTTACTTTTACTGATAAAGATAATTTCACCTTTTTCATTGTGGATATAATAAATTCCGGCTGAAGAGGGAAGAGTATCAGTAATATCTAAAAATTTGGGATGCAGGCCTGTTTTCAAATCAGATTTTATCATGGATTGCATAATCGTTTTTCCATGATCTTTAGACAATAACAATTCAAATAGTTTTAAAGTAGCCAAAGCATCTCCACTGGCTCTGTGTCTATCGGTAATGGGAATTCCTAAAGAACGCACAAGTTTACCTAAACTATAGGAGTTCATATCAGGAATTAATTTTTGAGATAATTCAACCGTACATAATGTCTGCCTTTTAAAATCATATCCTAATCGTCGGAATTCATTGCGTATTACGCGGTAATCAAACTCTGCATTGTGCGCTATAACTACGCAATCTTCTGTTATTTCAATAATTCGTTTGGCTATTTCATAAAATTTAGGAGCTAAGCGCAACATAGCGTTGTTGATTCCTGTTAATTTTACAACAAACGGTTGAATTTGTATTTCTGGGTTTACCAAACTTATAAACTGATCTACAACTTGATTGCCATCAAATTTATAAATGGCAATTTCTGTTATACCTTCTTCGTTATATTGTCCTCCTGTGGTTTCTATATCTAAAATTGCGTACACATGATCTGTTTGACAGCTTGGTAAAACGACAAAAAATAACGTTTTTGAAGTTCTAATCTAAGCTGATTTAATAAGTTGCTAAATTACAAAAAAAAGTGAATAGGGAAAGTTTTAACGCAATAGAAAGGCAAGGCTTGAATAATAAAAAAAGAACATTTTGACGATTAAAATGTTCTTTTTTGAAATATATAGTTTTTTGGTTTAAAACCAATCTTATGTAAATTATGTAGTTTACTGCTTTGTAATTAGGCTGATTAATATCGCTAAAAAGATGGCTGAAAAACTAAATAAAATCATTCCTAAAATATAGGAAGTTAGCGCTTTAATATAATTAATAAATTTCTTTTTTCCAAAAAAATGTCCAATAGCCCAAGTTGTATATATGGCTCCAACTATACTTGCAAAGTTCATTAAGCTGGATTGTGTTAATCCTTCTAAAATTGCAAAAAAGGAAAAAATCAACATTCCCATTCCCATTACAAAACATAGTAGGATAAGAATTTCATAGATATTATATCCTGATTTCCTAAAAAATAATCTAAGTATAAAAGAAATGAAAACAGCCATTAATATATTGGCATATCCGTAATTATTTTGAATCCAACCAAAAATTTGCACCATTGGATTATTCATTTCCTGATGGTTGCCATACTGGATTTCTATTTTGAAATAATTATTTATTAAAGAATAAATAATTGAAGTAATTAAGATAAATAAAACCGGTTTTACAAGTCTGTTTCGGTCTGTTGTTAAAAATTCTTTTATGCTTTCTCCCGGACGGATAAAAAGTTCTTTAATAGTCAAAAAGATACCTTTGTCAAAATTGAAAATACTGAGTATTTCATTGCGAATATACGTGTGGTCGATTCTTTTTATATGAACAGAATGTTCACAATTTGAACAAAAGTTTTCTTGAAGAGATTCATTACAATTTTTACAAATTTCCATTTTGATGTAAAATAACTAACTCTTTGCCTGTTTTTTGATAGACAATTTAAAAATATTGAGCTAAATTAGTATATCTTTTTGCTAAACCAAATAATTTCTCTCTCCAAAAATACTGCTTCCGATTCTTACCATTGTACTTCCACATTCTATGGCGATTGGATAATCCCCGCTCATTCCCATCGAAAGTTTTTCGAAATGACAATTGGGTAATTGATATGGTTTTACGTAATTAAAAATGTTTTTTAAAGATTGGAATTCTTTCTGTATTTTTTGAGTGTCAGTAGTGAAAGAAGCCATTCCCATCAGTCCAACAATTTTGATGTTTTGTAAGGATTTGAATTCTTCGGAATGAATCAATTGTAATAATTCGTCTTGTGCTAATCCAAATTTAGTTTCTTCTGTGGCAATATATACTTGCAATAAACAAGGGATTATTCTTCGGTATTTTTTTGCCTGTTTATCAATTTCCTTTAACAACTTTAAACTATCTACGCCGTGTATTAAAGATACGTATGATGCCATGTATTTAACTTTATTTCGCTGTACATGTCCAATCATGTGCCATTCGATATCTTTTGGGAGTACTTCTTGTTTTTCAGTCATTTCCTGAATTTTGTTTTCGCCAAAAACTCGTTGTCCCACATGATAAGCTTCTAGTATATCTTCAATAGGTTTTGTTTTGGAAACAGCGACTAAGGTAATATTATCAGGTAAAGAATCCTTAATTTTTTTTAAGTTTTCAGTAATAGACATAATTCAAAATGTAATTAAATTTCATAAATAAGTAGACCATTCATAAATTTAGGTTCGATATAAGTACTTTTAGGCGGCATAATCAAATCGTTATCTGCTATTCTTTTTATTTCTTCAATATTAGTAGGGTAAAGCATAAAGCCTACTTCGTACTCGCCATCGTCTACTAATTCTTTTATTGCAACAATAGACTCATTTCCGGGAACATAATCAATTCGGGCATCATTTCTTAAATCATCCAGCCCTAAAATAGGGTTTAAAACTTCATCATACAAGATTTGAGCATCCAATTGCTGTAAAATGTCTCCATTAGATTTAGTCTCTTTTAGACGCAAAGCGTAAAAATCTCCATCTAAATACATTCCAAATTCCATTTTTTTAGTAGGTTTCCACAATTGTTGCTCTTTGTTTTCAATCAAAAACTTCTCCGCTAATAAATTCAGGAACTCGTCTTTAGTATGATTATTTAAATCGTGAATAATACGGTTGTATTCATATATTTTGATATTGTTTTCTCCTATCAAAAACGACATAACCGAATTGTGGTATTCTAAATTTTCCTGTTGTAGTAATTCTGCCGAAGCACAACGATGATGTCCGTCCGCTATGTAAAACTCATTAATGTGATCAAACTGTTCTGACAGCCAATCTATATCTTCGGGCTGATCAATTTTCCATATAGTATGGCGTTCTTTAGTAACTGTACTAAAATCATAAAGTGCTTCTTGTTCTTTATAACTTTCTACCCATTTGCTAATGTGTTCCTGATCGGGATACATCATCAATACCGGCTCGGTGTTGAATCTTCCGTATTGTAAATATTCTTTAAACATACGCACTCTGTAGTCCAGAGTATCTTCATGTTTTTTAATAACATTATTTTTGTAATCATCAATAGTGGTTCCCGCAACGATTCCTGTAAACTGCCAAAATTTAGTTTTTATTTGATACAAGTACAAAACAGGCTTGTCTTCGGTGATTAAAATACCTTCTTTTTTAAAATCGTTTAGTTTCGCAGCAACCATTTTAAAACGCTTATCGCTGGTTACTTTTTGGGGGTTTACATAAGCTGGATTTAATACGTGTAAAAAAGAAAATGGATTATAGTCAAGTAAATACGCTATTTCTACCGCATTGTAATCTTCATAGGACCTACAGCTAACCAAACTTACTTTGTCTTGGGTTGGACGCAGGCCTTTAAAAGGTATTATTTTTGCCATTCTTAATGGTGTCAGAAATTGTAAAGAAACTATCTAAAAATAATATTTAATTTTCAGATAGTTTCTGTTTTTTTAGAATTTTATTAATCGGAAATAAAAATATTTTTTTACAAAAACATTTTTGCTACTTTTTCAGCTTTTTTGCTTTCGCTGTAGTCATAAAATCCCTCACCCGATTTTACACCTAGTTTTCCTGCCATTACCATATTTACCAACAATGGGCACGGAGCATATTTTGGATTTTTAAAACCGTCATACATAACATTAAGAATAGATAAGCAAACATCCAGTCCGATAAAGTCAGCTAATTGCAGAGGTCCCATAGGATGAGCCATACCCAGTTTCATAACAGTATCAATTTCTTCAACTCCTGCAACTCCGTTATATAATGTTTCTATTGCTTCGTTAATCATTGGCATGAGAATTCTGTTAGCTACAAATCCAGGGTAGTCGTTAACTTCTGTAGGTACTTTGTCTAATGCTTTAGAAAGTTCCATAATTTCTGCAGTTACTTTATCTGAGGTATTATATCCTCTGATAATTTCTACCAATTTCATAATTGGAACAGGATTCATAAAGTGCATTCCTATTACGCGTTCAGGATTTTTAACTACAGAAGCGATTTGAGTAATAGAAATAGAAGATGTGTTACTTGCTAAAATAACATTTTCTGAGCAAACTTCACTGAGTTCTTTAAAGATGTTTAATTTAAGGTTGATATTTTCGGTTGCAGCTTCTACCACTAAGTCAGCATTTACAACGCCATCTTTAATATCGGTATAAGTAACAATATTTTCAATGGTTTCTTTTTTATCTGCTTCAGTAATAGTTCCTTTGGCTATCATTCTGTCCAAATTTTTGGTAATGGTATTCATTCCGCGCTCTATAGCAGCTTCTGAAATATCAATTAAAAGAACTTTAAATCCTTTTTGTGCAAAAGTATGAGCAATTCCGTTCCCCATGGTTCCGGCGCCGATAACAGCTATATTTTTCATAAATAAATTTTATATATTATTTAATTATTTAAAAATCAGTTATTTTTTATTTTTTAAACTCTTCTATAATCTGATAGGCTAATTTTAATGCTTTTGTCCCGTCTTCTAAAGTAACTACAGGATCTGTATTATTTACAATAGCATCGTGAAAAGTTTCTAATTCATCCAAAATAGCATTGTTTTGATGTACTTGAGGATTGTCGTAATAAATCTGTTTTTTAACCCCTTCCGCATTTTGAAAAATCAAATCAAAATCTCCCGGAATTTCAGCAGCTTCTTTCATTTTAATAACCTCACAGTTTTTTTCAAGATAGTCAACCGTAATGTAGGCATCGCGTTGAAAAAAACGAGATTTTCGCATATTTTTCATAGAAATTCTGCTAGCTGTTATATTAGCTACACATCCATTTTCAAATTCAATTCGAGCATTGGCAATATCAGGCGATTCACTTAAGACAGAAACTCCACTTGCACTAACGTGTTTAACAGGAGATTTAACAACACTTAAAATAACGTCTAAATCGTGAATCATTAAATCCAATACCACCGGTACATCTGTCCCTCTCGGGTTAAATTCTGCTAAACGGTGGGTTTCAATAAACATTGGTGTTCCGATTTTATCTTTTACAGCAATAAAAGCAGGATTAAAACGCTCCACATGTCCGACTTGCCCTTTCACACCGTATTTTTGAGTAAGAACAATAATATCTTCTGCTTCTTTCACTGTGGTAGTAATCGGTTTTTCTAAAAAGACATGCTTTCCGGCTTCTATAGCCTGCTTAGCACATTTAAAATGGGAAAGAGTAGGGGTAACGATATCTATTACATCAACAGCTGCAATTAGTTTTTCTATTGATTCAAATTTTTTATAACCAAATTCTGCCGCTACTTTGTCTGCATTTTCTTCAGAAGGATCATAAAATCCAACGAGATTATATTTTGTAGATTGGTTTAGCAGGCGAAGATGGATTTTTCCTAAATGCCCTGCTCCCAATACACCAACTTTAAGCATAAAAAAATATTTTGAACAAAAATATAACTTATTTGCTTAATGCATAATAATTAATCTTTAAATCTTCTCTAATAACATAGCTCGTGTGCAGTAAATACTGTTTTTATACTGAAATAATATGTACTTTTGTATAAATTTTTTTACAATCGTGAGAGATTCTTCTAAACATCAAGGTCTTAGAAACCAGTTGGTTGAAATCCTTAATCAGAAAGGAATTACAGATAAAAGAGTATTAAACGCTATTAAGCGTATACCCCGACATTTATTTTTGGATTCTAGTTTTGAGGATTTTGCTTATCAGGACACAGCATTTCCTATTGGAGCAGGACAAACTATATCACAACCTTATACTGTAGCTTTTCAATCCCAATTATTACAGGTCAAAAGTGATGATAAAATTTTAGAGATAGGTACTGGGAGCGGCTATCAAACTGCCGTATTGGTGGCTATGGGGGCAAGAGTGTATAGTATTGAACGCCAATTAGAATTGTATAAAAAAACGTCTGTTTTATTACCTAAATTAGGTATCAGACCTCGATTACTTACTTTTGGGGACGGATATAAAGGTCTGAGTAATTATGCTCCTTTTGATTCAATTATTGTTACTGCGGGTGCTCCAATTATTCCACAACCTTTAATGGCTCAGCTAAAAATAGGAGGGAGATTGATAATTCCCGTTGGAGAAGATCAGCAAACTATGACGGAATTAATCAGAATAAATGAAACCCGATTTGAAAAACATGAACACGGCGATTTTCGCTTTGTGCCAATGTTGGAAAATAAAAATTAGTACGCTTTTTTTAAGCGATCTATATTAATTTTATTTTCCCGGTCTTTAATAGTTTCTCTTTTGTCGTAATTTTTCTTACCCTTACACAGTGCAATATCCAATTTTGCAAGTCCTTTTTCATTAATGAATAAGCGCAGAGGTATAATAGTAAGTCCTTTGTTTTGAACGTCTTTTAATAGTTTTTTTAATTCTTTTTTATTTAAGAGAAGTTTTCTTTCTGTTTTAGCCTTGTGGTTAAAATGCTTGCTGTATGCATATTCTTCAATCTGCATATTAACAGCAAATAACTCGTGTTCTTGAAATTCACAAAAACTCTCGGCTATGTTTGCTTTTCCTAAACGGATAGACTTAATTTCTGTTCCCGTAAGAACAATTCCGGCAGTGTATCTATCCAAGATCTCATAGTCGAACTTAGCTCGTTTATTTAATATGTTTATCGTTTTCTGCATAATGCAAAATTAATAAAATTTAAAGGAAGTAAAAGACTATATACACAATTTGTCAAGGATGATTTAATAGTCTGAATTAAAAAACTATTACACCATATAA
>OFTY01000103.1_pt1 | contig 94980 bp, 83 predicted proteins | sample 1775061 | NCBI WGS metagenome assembly OFTY01 (sample SAMN08195773, study PRJEB24354) | sludge metagenome | isolation source: sludge from phenol fed wastewater aerobic bioreactor B | place: India: Nagpur | collected 2016-09-16 | reverse complement strand
GTTCCAGTACCTGCCTGATCACAGGCGCGTAGGTGCGGGTAGGTGACAGCACCAGTTTTCCGGCTGTGATCTTTCCCCGCTACCTCAGGTTGCTGGAAATCATCCCTGCTCCGGAAACAGACCCCGCTGTAGTGGATTTTCTCATGGACTATGGCGATCGTTTCCTGGGCAAGACTACCGTGCTGTGCAAAGACACACCCGCCTTTATTGCCAACAGGGTCGGCGTATTTGGCTTCATGGCTGTTTTTCATGTGATGCAGGAGCTCGGGCTGAATGTAGATGAAACCGATACGCTCACAGGCCCGGTGCTGGGCCGCCCGAAATCCGCAACCTTCCGTACAGGCGATGTGGTAGGCCTCGACACCTTGGTGCATGTAGCCAAAGCTTTGCCGCAAAACGCCCCGGAGGATGAGGCAAAAGACATCTTTGTACTACCGGCATTTCTCGAAAAAATGTTGGAAAATAATTGGCTGGGCGACAAAACTGGTCAGGGATTTTATAAAAAAGTAAAGGTGCAGAGCCCACCCCCTGCTCGTGATCCCGAGGGAGCCAAAAAAGCGGGGTTCACCCAGTCGCCGGAAGAACGTGGCGATGAAAAAAAGACCGATCCACTGGGCGGAAATAAGCCGCGAACTGAAATATTGACCCTCAATTTATCGACTCTGGAGTATGGGCCCCGAAGCAAGACCCGCTTTGCCACGCTGGAGGCTGCCAGGGCTGTGGATGATCTGGCAGCGCGGTTACGTATTTTGTATCAGGGGCAGGATAAGGCCGGCGCGTTTTACCGGATGTTTCATCACATGCTTTTTGCCTATGTTTCCAACCGTGTGCCGGAAATATCGGATGAGCTTTATAAAATCGATGATGCCCTCAAAGCCGGCTTTGGCTGGGAAATAGGCGCCTTTGAAAGCTGGGATGTGCTGGGTGTACAAAAGACGCTGGAAGCGATGAAGGCCGAGGGACGACAAGCCGCGCCCTGGGTTGAAAAAATGCTGGAAAACGGATGCGATAGCTTTTACAAAATTGAACAGGGCCAAAAGAAATTTTACGATCTAAAATCCGGAAACTACCAGCCCATTCCGGGGGCCGCTTCGCTGATCATTTTGGAGCATCTGTCGGAAAAGACCGTCTGGAAAAATAGTGCCTGTACGCTGTATGATATTGGTGAGGATGTAGTGGCGCTGCGCTGGAACACAAAAATGAACAGTATAGGTGGCGAAGTGCTGCAAGGAGTGAACAAAGCCATAGAGCTGGCAGAAGAAGGCTACAAAGGATTGGTGATCGCCAATGGCGGTGCCAATTTCAGTGCCGGTGCCAATGTAGGCCTCATATTCATGTTTGCCGTAGAGCAGGAATATGATGAACTGGATTTCGCCGTAAGGCAGTTTCAGCAAACTACTATGCGTATGCGTTACAGCAGCATACCCGTGGTGGTAGCTCCCCACGGCCTTACGCTGGGCGGGGGCTGCGAAATGTGTCTTCACGCAGATGCTGTGCAGGCTGCCGCCGAGAGCTATATCGGCCTGGTAGAGCTGGGCGTAGGTCTCATTCCCGGTGGCGGTGGTACCAAAGAGATGGTCCTTCGGGCTTCGGACAGAAATATAAAGGAGGATGTAGAGCTTAATTTTCTTCAGCAGCTTTTCATCAATATCGGCACGGCCAAAGTATCTACCTCCGCCGACGAAGCCTTTGAAAACTATATTCTAAGACCGGGGACAGACCGGATTAGCAGAAATGCAGATAGAAGAATAGGCGATGCGCGCAAGAAAGTGCTTTTGCTTCATGAGCAGGGCTATACACAGCCCGTGGTGCGCCAGGACATCAAAGTGCAGGGACGTGGTGGTCTCGGTGCCCTTCTGTCCGGCATCCACGGCATGTGGCGCGGAAACTATATTTCTGATTACGACAAGTACATTGCACAACGACTGGCACAGGTTATGTGTGGCGGCGACCTCATTGCTCCCGCGGTGGTATCAGAACAGTATCTGCTCGATTTGGAACGAGAAACCTTCCTTAGCCTTTGTGGTGAAAAGAAAACGCTGGAACGTTTGCAAAGCATATTACAAACCGGAAAACCCTTGAGAAATTAAGTAAACTCTATGCTAAGAACCTTGTGGAAATGGACCTTGTTGGGATACATGCTCCTCGGCAGCGTTGGGGCAGGCGCACAGACGGATCCTCTGACGGAAGCCCGGCAGCTTGTGGAACAGAAAGATTACGAAAAAGCAGCGCGGACTTATGAAGCGCTCTACCGGCAGCCGCCGGCTGATGCGGAAATCTACAAGGGATATTTTGATCTGCTGCTACTGCAAAAGGACTACAAAGCCGCAGAACGGCTGGCAGAAAGCCAGATGCAGATCAATCCGCAGGAGCCGCTGTTAATGATTGACCTTGGACGTGTACTGCTGGCTTCAAAAAAAGAAAAGAAGGCCAACGAACAATTTGAAAAGGCCGTTTTGTTGATCAATGGCGACGATATACGTACCACCCGTATGGTCAATGCTTTTTTGGAATTGCAGCAGGATCAGTGGGCGATAAAAACCTACGAGCGCGCCATCGAAGTGATCCACAACCCGTATTTCTACAGTACACCGCTGGCCAAACTCTATGCAAAAGCGGGCGACATGGATAAGGCTGTTACCATCATTCTGAGCGCTGGCCCGATGCAAATGCCTGGTACGGATGATGCCAAAACTATTTTACTGGAGCTATTGGGCACGGATGCGAAAAAGCTGCAACTGACGCAGAAGGCATTGATAAAGCGCATTAACGAACAGCCGGAAAATACCTGGTTTGCGGAAATACTGACCTGGCTGTACACACAAAAAGATGATTGGGAAGGTGCGTTGATACAGATACAGGCACTTGACGAAAGAAATCAGGAAAACGGTGCACGGCTTTTGGAGTTTTCCAGAACGGCAAAGCGGGAAGGAAAGTATGCCATAGCCCTGAAAGCACTGGAAGGCATCATGGAGCAGGGCAAGGAACAACCTATGTATGCCATTGCGCGTGCCGAGGAGATGAATATACTGATGGAAGACCTGCAACAGAAAGCCACTTTTAGCACCGAGGAAGTGGAGGCTATGGAGAAGAAGTACGAACTGTTTTTCAATGAATTTCCGCAGTATTACAATACGGAAACGCTCCGCGACTATGCCATGCTCGAAGCACGCTATCGGCATGACTTACCCAAGGCTATAGCTTTATTGCAGACCGCCATCGAAAAGCCGGGCGCGCGACGAGACTTTAGCGGGTGGGCGAAGCTGCAGCTCGGCGATTATTATGTGCTGCAGGGGAGAATATGGGATGCGTCTCTTGTGTATAGCCAGGTGGATAAAGCATTTAGGGAAGATGTGCTGGGTGAAGAAGCACGGTTCAGAAATGCAAAGCTCGCCTACTATCGCGGTGATTTTGAGTGGGCGCAGGGACAACTTTCGGTGCTGAAGGCATCTACATCCGAACTAATTGCCAATGATGCCCTTTATCTGTCAGTCCTCATTACCGAAAATATTCCGGCAGACAGCAATCTTGTACCCCTGGAACGTTATGCATACGCAGACCTTCTTCTGTTTCAGAACAAAGACAAGGAGGCGGAAGAGCTACTCGACAGCCTGAGCAAGGCCTATCCAAAGCACCCGCTCAACGACGACATTCTGATGTTGCGGGCAAAAATGGCCGCTAAGCATCGGGACTATAAAAAGGCGCTCGACTATCTCGAAGAAGTATATACCCGCTACGGAGAAGATGTGCTGGCAGATGATGCGATCTTCAAAACCGCTGAGATGTATGAGTTGCAGCTTAAGGACAAGGAAAAAGCGCGCCGTTTCTATGAAAAGCTGATCCTTGAATTTCCCGGAAGTACCTACGTGCAAACTGCCCGGCAAAGATTTGCTGCCTTACAAATGGCCACGCCACCGCTGCCCTGAGCAAAGAATTTTGTATCTTATTTTCGAATAAGTGCAAACTAATGAGACCCTGGCAATTAAAACGATCCTGGTTTTGGGATGAGGCGCCTTTCTTCAGGCTGTTGGTGCCGGTCATTCCTGCCATTGTCCTCTATGATCATTATGGGTCGGTGCCGGGCAGCATTTCGTTTCTTTTCCCGGTGTCATTGCTCGTGGTTTTGGTTTCCGCTTTTTTGTTCGCCTGGGTACGGGCTCCACGGTTCATAAAAATGCTGTCGGCGGCTTTGTTGCAGATCTGTATTTTCACCTTGACGTTGTTTGTTTGCGTAGAAAGCGATTTGCGATACCAGCCAAAATGGTTTGGCCACGCTGTAACTACAGCACAGGCTTTTGAAGCCCGCTTGCTTTTACCACCTGCACTTAAATCGAGGACATGGAAACTCAGTGTAAGCCTGGAAGCAGCCTACGATAAGGGAACTGTAAAGGCGGTGACGGGAAAGGCCTTTGTATATGTTTACCGAAACGGAGCATCTTTACCCCTAAAGCAAGGCGACAAGGTGATACTGCCCAATGAGTGGGTGCGGATTACCAATGCAGGCAATCCGAACGAGTTTGATTTTGCCCGTTTTTGTGCACGCAACGGTATCTACTATCAGCAATTTATCTCCGCCGACAAGATTACACCCGTAGCTACCGAACTACCGGCGCTCAGTTTTACCGAGCGGTTGCATGCACGCGCCATGAGTGCCTTAGAGACCTATGTGAAAGATAGTGCGGCACTGGGCATGTTGCAGGCTATGTTGCTTGGCGAGCAGGTGAATCTCGATCCTGCACTGCGGCAGGCCTATTCGCAGACCGGAATTGTTCATATCATAGCTATTTCGGGCGCACATGTAAGTGTTTTATTCTTTTTGGTTGCACTGCTTTTATTCTGGCTGCGCTCCCCACGCTGGCAGTTCATTAAATATCTTTTTGCCTTGCCGGTGGTCTATCTCTATGTGGCTGTAGCAGGGGCGCCAATTTCAGCCATACGTGCTGCCGTCATGTTTTCCCTTATCGTATCATCCATGGCCGCAGGAAAGACCCGTCATCCGCTCAACCACTTGTTTGCCACCGCATTCTTTATGCTAATCTTCAGGCCCATGTGGTTGTTTTCCATCGGTTTTCAACTTTCCTTTACTGCGGTGCTGGGTCTTACACTTTTCTACAAGTCTATTAGTCGTTGGTACACGCCAACCCCTATTCTTTTGAGGAAGCTTTGGGAAGCAGTAGCTGCCAGTGTGGCGGTAGAGGTTCTGGTAGCACCCCTTGTTGTATATTATTTTCACTTGTTTCCGCTATATTTCATCGCGGCCAATATTGTAGCTTATACCCTTATGAGCCTGCTTCTGGTATCGGGGCTACTTCTTATTTTCTTAAGTCCCTTCAGCGGCCTGGCTACACTGATTTCTCACTTCATTACATTATTGGTGAATGGATTCAATGCTGTCGTTTTTGTTATGGAAGAACATAGTCCGGCGGTTTTGGGCCGTTTATTCATCAGCTTTCCGCAACTTCTTCTTTGCCTGGTGGCGATTGCATTTTTTGCTCGTTTTTTTTATACCAGGAAGTTGCCGCTGCTGGCCGGTGGGCTTGCTTTTACCGCCCTTCTTTTTTTATCGCTGGGGTCTGTTCGGTGGCAAAGGTCACAACAGCAGCAACTGGTAGCCTATAATGTAAGTCATGGCAGTTTTGTAGCGATGATCAATGGTACGACCATGTATGCCATAGAGCAAAACGCCGAGGATAAACAGTCACTTCGATATGCTGCCGAAGAGCATCGGCTGGCAAAAGGCAACCGTAAACTGGTGCGCTGGAGCGGTCTGCCAGTCTTTAGGCTTCGGGGTGGAACCGTCTTAGTATTGCAGCAGCCCTTGCAAGCGGACCCTATTGCTCCGTTTGCGGTTGATCATCTTATCCTCACCTATCCCATCAGTAAGCTGGATGCTGTAAGCTTACTACAACAGTTTCGGTTCAAAAAGCTAATTGTTACGGGTAATCAGAGCCGCACAGCCTGCCTGCGTTTAAAAGATAGCTGCACTGTGCAGAAAATCCCCGCTCATTTCACGCTTTTGGATGGCGCTTTTGTGTTGGAATAGATCAGCGTTTTTTCAGGAAACCTGTGAAGGCGTTGCGTAGATTTTCAAAGCCGATGAGATCCACTTTGATGCTGCCCACTAATATCGGGCTGTCCACCCTAACCGGTACATGGTTGGCATCGTCGCTCACCCACACGGTCATCTTTTCGCCGCCGTCGAAAATAGTGCCCTCAATGAGCAGTGGTCTGATCTTAATTGTATTGAAGGTGCCGAACCGGGTCGTGATTTTCTCTTTGCCGAGATAGCGGATATAAAGGGAATATACCTTATCATCGAGAAACATGGTAAACGGGATCTTTGCACCCGGCTGGTACTTATCGTAGTCAATATTACGGGCGTAGTAAATGCTGGAAAGCACATCCTGCGTACATTTCGGCACACTGAACACCCCGTTGGTAGAAACGGCCCTTCCATTGGCCTGATCGAAGCTCACGCTATTGAAAATTTTGAAGCCGCCTTCGTTCACATTTCGTAAAAATTTTACCGGCAGTAAGGTTTCCGGATCAATAAAGCTTTCATACACATCGCGCACTTTAAAAAACCAATCGTAGGATTTGTATGTCTTTCCGTTGCCCACTATGTGTAGTACGTTTTTATTGTTGTACGATTCATAAGTTATAGTAAAAGCCGCCTCGCCGGCGCCAACCCAGATGCGGCCCATGTTGTAATACACCTTAAACTGTAGTTTCTCACCAGCATTGAATGCACTGTTGCGAATGCCGCAAAAGTTATTTTGCGCGCCGGCAGAGAAGGAGCCAAGCGCTAAAAGCATAAGCAGGAAAACAGAAGCTGCATACTTCATAAAGTTGTACAGGTTTAATTGCGAATCAGTTTTACCCTCCATAATAAAACACTGCCAGCCAGTGCAGGCACGATCAGATTGATGCACCACAATCCAAAGGTAGCAGCAAGAATGCCTAAAACATTGTCGGTAAAAGGTGATAGTAAAAACAAGCTAAGTTTTCCGCGCACCCCGAGCTCGGCAAAGGCTATAGAGGGCACTACCGCAATACCCCAAAAGTAGAGCGTAGCCGTAAGAAAGCCCCGCGCTGAAAGCATATCAATGTTCATCCAACGCAACAGCAACAGGTACTGCGTACAAAAGACTCCGAACCGAAGCATGGAAATGAGCAAGATGCTTAGTTGTTCCTTACGGGTAAACCTGCGCAATAATTGCCCATAAGTCCTCAACCTCCGTAGCCGTTTATGTTTTTCGAAGAGCGTGATCCATTTTTCGAACCGGAAAAACAATATGCCGAGCACCATTACCGAACCTAATGCAAAGGCAAGCAACAATTTCTGCCCATAGCCCGGATGGGTAAGATTGTACTGCAAAAGTCCTACGCTACCGAACAAGAACAGTGTGAGCAACTGTGTGAAAGCACCGAGCAGCGATACGCTAATCAGGCGAATGGTGTTTCGGGATTTGAGATAGAGCATTCTACCCGGGTACTCACCGATACGATTGGGCGTAATTAATGAGATGGCTATGCCCGCGCAGTAGCTTTTCACTGCCTGAGATACGGAAACGGGCTGCGCTGAATTCGCCAGCATTTTCCATTTAAAAATCTCCAGGCCCAGATTGAGCGGCATGAGCAGGAGTGCCAGGCCGAGGTATTTTGCAGCCAGATCTGCCCGCCCAAAAACACTAAACGCTGCATGCTGGTGCCGCACCTGCAGCCAGATGCTGAAGAACAGCAGGATGCTGATGCTGAGGCCCAGCAAAGAGTTGAGCCATATTTTGGTACTTTTGGTCAAATCGCTTTTTTTGGACAGATCATCCCGCATTATTTTAGGCATAGACCCCGGCACACTGGTGATGGGATACGGACTGATCGATGCGAGCAAAAGTAGTGTTTCGCTCATTGAAATGGGTGTGTTGCAACTCGCAAAAAGACAAGACCATGCAGAACGCCTCGAGCTGATCTTCAGGAAAATGGAGACACTCATCAAAACGCACCGGCCGGTGTCGGTAGCCATTGAGGCGCCTTTTTTTGGTAAAAATGTGCAGAGCATGCTAAAGTTGGGACGCGCTCAGGGGGTAGCTATAGCCGCGGCGATGGTGAATGGTCTGCAGGCAGTGGAATATGCGCCAAGAAAGGTAAAGCAAGCCATTACCGGCAAAGGCAACGCTACCAAAGAACAAGTGTGGCAAATGCTGCAGCACATGTTGAAGTTTGAAGAAGACCCCCGCTTTATGGACGCGACCGATGCTGTGGCTGTGGCCTTATGTCATCATTACCAAAGCCTGCTGCCGATGCCCGCCGAAAAAGGACCGACGCGCATATCCGTAAAAGGCAGAAGGAATAGCTGGGAAAGCTTCATACAACAAAACCCTGGCAAAGTGCGCTGATCATTTCACCTCTCTGATCTTAATCTTCACGAGGTGTGGTGCGGGTTCGTCGCCGCCAAAATAGGGTTGCAACATATAGCCCCGTGCTACCGTATCCTGCACGCCCCGAAGCATGGTGTCTTTTTTTCCGTTGAAAGTAAAGATATACTGACCCGGAAGCACCGCGATACTGCAGTCGAACGGAGTATTAAGCGCAACCGTACCCAGCTCTTTATATGCCCGTACGCTATCCGCATAGCAGTAGGCATGTATATGCATTTGTCCGTTCATCCAGTTCCATCCGAACCTTGCACTGTTTTGGTGGTGAAAAGTACTGTCGGCAAATCCATACAATTTGTTGATATCGGCCTGGTTGACCGGGTTGGTGCTTGTGTAGATACAACTACTGTCCAGAATAGCCTGAAATTTCAATACAGAAAGATTACAGGCTTTTAGCGAAGACTGGTCGCAATAAAAATTTCCCGGCTGGATCGTATAGACGGTGAAGGTATCCTGCGGCTGATTTCCCCCACCGTTATTTCCACCTCCATTGTTGTTATTATTGTTGTTATTGGAGGGAGCAGCGTCATCAGTCTTGTTGCAGGCGCTAAGGCCAGCCAGTAAGAGCACAGAAAGTAAAAGTGTGCGAAACATACAACTTACGAAGTTTTATAAAATTTTAGTTGCCAGAGTGGCAAGGTTTTGAAAATTACGAAGCAAAATTGGGTTTCTTATAAAATTCCTGGGTTCAGGCTTGTGTATCCGTTATGAAACTGCTATCTTTCGACGGCAAAATGTAGTTTTTATACTACAAGAATATAGACCTTTTCATATTTAGCCGGCTGGTTCAACACGTTTTTATGGCAGACAAAGCAAAAATACTTTTGATTGAAGACGACCCGACCCTAGGATTTGTGGTAAAAGACAGCTTGCAGGACAACGGTTATGACGTGGTCCATTGCCCTGATGGAGAGACCGGGTTTCAGCAATTTATGAAGCACAATTTTGACATGATCCTGCTGGATGTCATGTTGCCAAAAAAGGACGGTATGTCGGTGGCGACACAGATCCGCAAAAAGAATGAGACCGTACCCATTCTGATGCTGACATCCAAAAATATGGATGACGATAAGATAGCGGGTTTTCGCAGTGGTGCCGACGACTATATTACCAAGCCCTTCAATATGCAGGAGCTTTTGCTGCGCATTGAAGTTTTTTTGAAACGTACCCGCAAGCGCGAGGACAACACCCCTACCGGATTTAAGATCGGCGGTCTGAACTTCAACTACGACGATCTGATCCTCTATAACGAAACAGAGAAACACCAGCTTACGCAGCGCGAGGCAGACCTTTTCCGTTTTTTATGCCTCAATGCCAATAAGGTGTTGAAGCGCGATGATATTCTGCTTAACGTATGGGGCAAAGAGGATTATTTTCTGGGTAGAAGCATGGATGTGTTTATCACCAAGATCCGCAAGTACATCAAGAATCAGGAAGCCGTAGAGTTACAGACCATCCATGGAATCGGGTTCAAGTTTAATTGCGATCCTCAGCCGCTATCCTAAATTCTGTTTGCACAGCCTGTTTAGAGATCAGGCGTTTGCCAGTCCGATTTTTGCTTTGATCTTATAAAGCACTCTGCCCGGAGCGCTTTGAAGCAAAAAGTGTAGCAATTTAAGCCGCCATTTCCACAAGGCTGCAGGGAGGGATTTTCCATAGTATTTGTGAAAAACGCTAAACATTTCGTCGGTAGCGCTTAGATAGTTGGCAGAAGAAACGCCTTCTGGGTCGAAGTTAGCGAGCGGGTAATCGATAAAGCCATTTTTTTCATCAGCAATTCTGCAAAGAAAGTCATAGTCCATTGCCATTTTTATGGAAGTATCGAAATTGCCATGGCGTTGATACAGTTCCCGCTTCACGAACATAGTGGGATGAAAAGTCCCTCTCATACCCCTGTAGAGTTTTGACTTTTCAAACGGTTTTCCCACCACTACCCAAATTCCTCCGCGCATCATATTCAATTTGCCATGGCACCACATCAGCGCGTCGTCCGCATCAAAAAACCGCATCACTCTATCTAGCACGGTGGCATCATACAGAGTGTCGCCGCTGTTCAGCAACAGTGTAATATTGCCCGTGCTCTTTGCAATGCCTTTATTGAAGGCGTCAGCAATGCCATTGTCCCGCTCACAAATCCATCTTCGGTATTCCGGCTGAGGCGTATTTTCGAGCATCTGTTGAATCTCGCCCGACGTGGACCCGTTGATGATAAGATGTTCGGCTGGCCTAAGCGTCTGCATATCCACGCTAGCGCAGGTTTTCCTAAGCTCATCAGGGTTGTTGAAACAGATGGTGATGATGGAGAGTGTCACCGTTATGCAAGATTTTCAGTAAGATCTTTGCGTATAAATATTGCATCACCATATATAGGTATGCCGGTATTTTTTGAATAAGACTGATCCGCAAAGCCCCAGAACTGAAAACCACTCTGTGCAAAGAATTGGAAAACATTTTCAAAAAGCCATTGACTCTCATAAAGAGAATGAAATGATGTCTCGATAATTACAACGGCGGCGCTTTCGATAGTATGTGCACCACCTTTGAGAACATTTTCTTCATAACCCTGCACGTCAATTTTTATTAATATGTTCGGTTCTAAACGATGAGGTCTGAGAACATCATCAAGTCGTTTAATCTCTATTGTCTCAATTGCTTCGTAGGCAGATTCAGGGTATAACTTCTTATGAAGGTTTGCCATTGGCAGGATCGAAGAGCTAACCAGGTTTTTACTCACATTAATCTCAACGGTGCCGGCAGCATCACCAAGACCCAAATTAAAAGGAGTTACATCGTACTTCGAAGTGTTCTTGACTAGATTTTGATAACATGATTTGATTGGCTCAAAGGCAAAGATCTTTCGTTTAGGCAGCACCTTAGAAATGGTCTGTATGAATTGGCCCTCATTCGAACCAATATCAATTACGGTGTTGATGTTCAGATTATGTAACCAACTTCCTACTTTTATTGAATCAATTGCGCTGTGAGTTTTTATGATTTCATACCCAAATTTGTTAAAGAATTTTCTAATCGAAGTTTTCAGCGCCTTTTTGTTCATTTAATATTGTTGTAGACCAAAATTAACCAAATTTCTGTATCGGATTTTTATGCAAAATAAGTATCCAAAGGTGTCTGTAATTACACCTTCCTACAATCAAGGCCAGTATATAGAGCAAACAATTAATTCGGTGTTGGGTCAACAATATCCTAATTTGGAGTACATCATCATGGATGGAGGTAGCTCGGATCAAAGCGTAGAAGTGATCAGGAAATATTCTTCGAATCTCGATCACTGGCAAAGTAAAAAGGATGGGGGTCAGGCTGCCGCGATTAATGAGGGTTTTTCTATTGCCACCGGCGATATTCTATGCTGGATAAACTCCGATGATTATTATTTGCCAGGAACTTTTTCCAAAGTTGTCGAAATTATTGGAGGATTAGATACTCCTGTAGTCCTATTTGGAAATTGTTTGCATTTTGACGAAAATGGGAATCGATTCAGAGGTAGCAATGTAAAAAGCCGGAGCGAAGATCTTGATCTTCTTTTATGTGATTACGTCATACAGCCCTCGAGCTTCTGGAATAAACAGGCCTGGGATATTGTCGGCAACCTAGATGAAGGGCAAAATTTTGCTTTCGATTGGGATTGGTTCATTCGCGCAAAGCAGAAAGGAGTTCAGTTTATTCCTGTCAGCGATTATTTTTCTGTCTACAGGATACATGAATCTCATAAAAGTGCTGTCGGCGGAAAGCAAAGATTGCATGAACTATTTAATATTTATCGGTTTTATAGCGGTGAAAAAATTGCACGTGATTTCAGAAGATGGCAAAATTTGTGTAATGGATTCCGGTTATTAAGAGACGTGACCTATTTTCTCTATACGCACAAAATGCGCTTTGCCTGTCGGATAGTTAATAAATTGCTGCTCCCGCGAACTTCCTTTTATGTATTCAGAAACATCCTGCATATGTAAGCTGGTTCATTACTTGAACACGACAAAGGCGCATTTTTTAATTGATACATAACCAACCATATTATGTGGCTTTGCAGGGTTATTCCAATTAAATTATTTATTAAGTATTATGTACCTTGAGTAAAATTTAACAACTTAAAACCTCTATTCTTTGTGCGTACCATTCTTATCCTGTTCGGATTGTTTTGCAACACAGTCTCTGCTCAAATTCCAACAAACGGTTTAGTTGCTTATTATCCATTTTGCGGAAATGCTGATGACTTTTCGGGAAATAATTATCATTTGACGGTCAGCAATGCAACGCTCACTACCGATAGGTTTAATTTCCCGGCGGCAGCATACAGTTTTAACGGAATGAATAGTCTGTTGTCGTATCCTACGACATTACCCATGGGTGCCGAATATAGCTTCTCGTGTTGGTTCTATGCCAATACCGCTGCCGATGCTCCCATTGCCTATAATGGCAATACAAATTTAAATGGAGTAGGAGTGCTATATTCTGGTGGGATTTCCACTACGGGAACCCAAGCCGCTATGCTGGCCGGGAATGTTTGTGTTTGTATGAAGAAGCCCGCATCGATGTCTCAGTGGCATCATGTCGTTCTTACAAAAGACCAAACAAAGTACAGACTTTTCGTGGATAATAGCCTCGTGGACTCAACCATAGCTACAATTTTTACTCCGAACGGTCGGTTTCATTTGGGTATGGACTATACTAACGGCACTAACCCTTTCAACGGAAAAATAGACGATGTGGCCTTCTATAACCGTGCCCTTACAGCGGCCGAAGTTTCTCAACTATTTAATTATCAATGCACCCCAGCCACGATTCCCGGCCCGTCGCCGTCCACCCTTACTTTGTCAACCAATTCTACTGGTACCTTGGTACTTTCCGGCACGGTGGGCTCATATTATCAATGGCAGGTAAATACAGGTTCCGGATACGTCAATTTGAGTAACGTAGCTCCTTTTAGTGGTGTCAACACTAACACTTTAACTATCACAAACCCTGGAATTTCTTTGAACGGCGCACTTTTTCGATGTCTTGTTACTAATTTCACCTGCTGTACAGATACAACTGATTTTTCGATCCTGAGTGTCTCTAATGCGTCCATAATATGCCCAACGATTAACAATCTTCCTGACACGATAACTGCATGCCCTAATTCAATAGTACAGCTGCAACCTACGCTTACTATAGGATCTGGATACACTCCAAATGATACTTCCTGGACTCCTGTGCAGGGGTTATCAAACCCCAACAGTCTCAATCCAAATGTAGCAGTCTCTACGTCCCCACTGATGTATCATTTAACAATAAAATCTGTCGGGAATAATGCTGTGATCAATGGCAACTTCAATTCCGGTGTTACGGGCTTTACAAGTGGTTATATTGCCGGCACAGGTGGGCCATGGGGACCGTGTTCTAATCCAGGCACCTATGGTGTAAGTAACGATCCGGCAACCTTACATTCTTTGTGGGCCACTTTCGGCGATCACACATCCGGAACAGGCAATATGTTAGTTATTAACGGTGCACAAACCGCAGGGGTAAGCCTGTGGTGCCAATCGGTGTCCGTCCAGCCCAACACGCTTTACGATTTCTCAACCTGGCTCGCGTCGGTCGATGCTACTAGCCCAGCACAACTTCAGTTTGCCATAAATGGCCAGCCGATCGGTGCAGTTTTTAACGCCACAGCAGCCACGGGGGTATGGAGCCAGTTTCATGCTACTTGGTTTAGCGGTACTGCTACGACTGCAAACATTTGTATTACTAATCAGAATACAGCATTTGTTGGCAATGATTTTGCGCTCGACGATATAGACTTTCATACAGAGTGCGAAGCCATTGATTCTGTTTTGATCCTTCCCGGACGTATAGTCGCGACAATCAATAGCCCGGACACTACTTGTGTGGGCAGTCCCATAACGTTCGCCGGCTTACCCTCAGGCGGAACAGGAACCAGTTATATATGGGCCTTCGGTGATGGGGGTACTTCTACGCTCAATCCGGTATCTCATAGCTACACGTCGACCGGCAACTTTAATGTCCGGCTTTTTGTGAAACAGTCAACTTGCACTGATTCGATTGTAAAGAATATCTTCGTCCGTGAACCTTACGATATTACAGTGTATGACACGATATGTGACAATAGAACGATATTATTTGGAGGACAAACGATAGCAGCGCCTGGGACCTATACTCATACTTTTAAATCAACTGGTTATTGCGACTCTACAGTGCATCTCAATGTTGCTGCAGGAATTTCGCCAATTGCTGATTTCACATTTACATCGGAAGTGAACCAACCCATACGATTTACGAATACTTCAGTCGGGGCAGATTCTTATTTGTGGAAGTTTGGCGACTCTTCAACAAGTACGGAGATTTCTCCATCGCATCAATATAAAACGACTGGGTCTTACACTGTCTGCCTTACAGCAAAGAGTCGCCAGGGCTGCAAAAACACGAAATGCAAGTATATCGATGCGGAGGTTCAAATTGCTCTTGACGTCCCTACCGCTTTCAGTCCAAATAATGACGGGAACAATGATGTGCTATACGTAAGAGGCGGCGGTATTGAGAGCCTTAACTTCAAAATCTATAACCGGTGGGGCCAGGTGATTTTTGAGACCAACGATATTGAAAAAGGCTGGGACGGCCGGTACAAAGGTGCTGAAGTGGATATGGACGTAGTGGCTTACATCGTGCAGGCAACGTTTATTGATGGCTCGACATTGCAAAAGCAAGGCAACATTGCCATAATCCGCTGACATGGGTCACCGGGCATTTACCCCCCCTTGCTATTTCCACGCATACACCTAACTTTGTGCCGCCCTTTCAAGAGGCGTTATAAGCTACTATGCAAGCACTGTTGTTAGCCGCAAACCAGAGCACACCATCGAACTACCTGCCTGTTGTACTGCAACTTGTAGTGGCAATCGGCTTTGTGATCTTTATGCTCGGACTTACACACCTGTTGGGTCCAAAAAGAAATACTTCTGACAAGCTCATCAACTTCGAGTCGGGGATACCCTCGGTGGGCAATGCCCGTCAGCCCATGGCGATTAAATATTTTCTGGTTGCCATCCTTTTTGTGCTTTTCGATGTAGAAGTGATCTTTTTCTATCCCTATGCTGTTAATTTTCGCGAGTTGGGCACAGAAGGTTTTTTCGCTGTACTCATGTTTGTGGCTTTCTTTTTATGTGGGTTCATATACATTTTAAAGAAAGGCGCTTTAGAATGGGAAGAGTAATGATAATGAGAAATGTTGAATGTTGAATGTTGAATGTTGAATAAATGCTGAATGAATGTTGAATGACGGATGAGAGGTGTTAAGGAAAATATCGTCAAAGACAAAAGTTTTCAATTTGCACTCAATGTCATTGAACTTTATAAGAGGCTGATAGAAGAAAATGAGTTTGTTATTTCCAGGCAGTTATTAAAGTCGGGAACAAGTATTGGGGCAAACATCGTAGAGGCCGGAGCAGCCCAGAGCAAGGCTGATTTCGTATCTAAAATGAGCATCGCTTCAAAAGAAGCCAGAGAAACTGAATACTGGCTGCAATTACTTACGGAAAGCAGAATGACGGAAATTGATTTATCGACAATGTTGGCTGAAAATACCTCGCTTATTAAGCTGATTACTTCCATCGTGAAAACAGCAAAAGAGAATATGGTTAATTCTAAATCCAACATCTAAAATTCAAAATTTAATGGCACGTCCGGTTCAATACAATACGAATGATAAAGTGAAGCTGGTGGACCTTCCTGAAGGATATGCCGGAGAGGGGTTTTACGCCACTTCCTTCGATAAAGTTGTGGGGCTTGCAAGGAAAAATTCCCTGTGGCCTCTACCCTTTGCTACCTCTTGCTGCGGTATCGAGTTTATGGCAACAATGGGCTCCAACTACGATCTGGCACGTTTCGGATCGGAGCGTATGGGTTTCACACCGCGCCAATGCGATATGCTGCTGGTAGCAGGTACTGTTGCAAAAAAGCTAGGACACGTGTTGCGGCAGGTTTATATACAAATGGCAGAGCCACGTTGGGTGGTTGCCATCGGTGCCTGTGCCAGCAGTGGAGGCATCTTCGATTCTTACTCTGTACTGCAAGGCATTGATCAGGTTATACCCGTGGATGTCTATGTGCCCGGGTGCCCACCACGACCAGAAGGAATCATTGATGGCATCCTGAAATTGCAGGAGCTGGTGGGTAATGAGAGTCTGCGCCGCCGTACCAGCGATCAATACAAAGCCTTAATGCAGAGCTACGGAATTCAATAATCTGGAATGTCTTTGACCAACGAACATATAATACAACTGCTTACGGAGAAATTCGGTGACAGCCTTCAGGTTGAAACACCGCACGGCATGCTGACGGTTACCGCTGCTGCTGATCTAAACCTGAAAGTGCTGCAGTTCCTTTACGGCGAAGAAGCTCTTCGTTTCCGGTTTTTGACCGACCTTACCGGGCTGCATTATCCCGACAATACGGGCGCTGAACTGGGTGTTGTGTATCATCTGCACAACCTGCAGGATAATATACGATTAAGACTGAAAGTTTTTGTCTCTGCGGAAAAGCCTGATGTGTTTACCGCTACGAAAATCTTCCCCGGGGCAAACTGGATGGAGCGCGAAACTTATGACTTTTTCGGGATCAACTTTATCGGTCACCCGGATCTGCGCAGAATTCTCAATGCAGATGAAATGGACTACTTCCCCATGCGTAAAGAATATGCGCTGGAAGATCCTCAGCGTACCGACAAAGACGATGAGATGTTTGGAAGGTAAAGCCAATTACTTACTTTTTTTTGAAGAGGAATGACAGCCGACAATAAAATAAAAAGCATGCTGCCGGGCACAAAGGAAACTGACCGGGGAGCCCATCATATACAGCTTTCGGAAGAGTCGCTGGCAAGGCAATCTACCACACTCAACCTGGGTCCCACACACCCGGCTACACACGGTGTTTTTCAAAACATTCTGGAAGTGGATGGCGAACGGGTACTGAGCACAGAGCCAACTGTAGGCTATATCCATCGCGCTTTCGAAAAAATTGCGGAGCGCCGCCCCTATTATCAGATCACCCCGCTTACCGACCGTCTCAACTACTGCTCGGCGCCCATCAATAATATCGGCTGGCACCTTACCGTAGAGAAGTTACTGGGCATTCAAACTCCTAAGCGTGTTGATTATCTGCGGGTCATCATTATGGAGCTTTCCCGCATAGCCGACCATCTGGTGTGCAACTCTGTAATTGGTGTAGATACGGGCGCACTTACCGGATTTACCTACGTATTTCAATACCGCGAAAAGATCTACGAAATATTTGAAGAGATCTGCGGCTCGCGGCTGACTACAAATATTGGTCGCTTCGGCGGCTTCGAGCGCAACTTTACGCAGGCGGCATGGGATAAGCTGGATAGCTTTATGCAGACCTTTCCCAAAGCTTTTAAAGAATTTGAAGACCTGCTCAACCGAAATCGCATCTTCATGGAGCGTTGCCAGGGCGCAGGTCCGCTCACCGCAGAGATGGCACTTGCCTATAGTGTTACGGGTCCAAACCTGCGTGCTGCCGGTGTGGACTATGATGTGCGGGTGGCAACTCCCTATAGCTCTTACGAAGATTTTGATTTTAAAATTCCCGTAGGCACTACCGGAGATGTGTACGACCGTTTCATGGTGCGCAATACCGAGATATGGGAAAGCATGGGCATCATTGCACAGGCGCTTGAAAAGCTCAAAGACCTTGACCCGTCGGTATATCATGCCGATGTTCCGGAATTTTACCTGCCTGATAAAAAAGATGTTTATACGAAGATGGAAGCGTTGATCTACCACTTCAAGATCATCATGGGCGAAACAGAAATTTTACCCGGCGAAGTGTATCATTCGGTAGAAGGTGGCAATGGCGAAGTGGGATATTATCTGATCAGCGACGGTGGAAGAAGCCCGTACAGACTGCATTTCCGCCGACCTTGTTTTATTTATTATCAGGTTTATCCCGAAATTATCAAGGGCGGATTATTGAGCGATGCGATAGTAACGCTTAGTAGTCTGAATGTGATTGCGGGTGAATTGGATGCATAAGTCAATTAGCTGATTAGCCAATATGCAAATTAGCTAATGAAGATAACTTTAAAAACACTTGAGACATTAGCTGATTTAGCTGATGATCGAATTGGCAAATAGAAATGAAATTCTCAGAAGAAAAGCAAAAACTGGCTGAAGAGATCATTGCCCGCTATCCGGAAGGGAAACAGAAAAGTGCCTTGATTCCTTTGTTGCATATAGCGCAGGAAGAAAACAAGGGCTGGCTGGATATTCCTACGATGGATTATGTAGCCGGCTTACTTAAGATTCTTCCCATAGAAGTGTATGAAGTGGCTACCTTCTATACCATGTTCAATCTGAAACCGGTAGGCACCTATGTATTTGAAGTGTGTCGTACAGGTCCGTGCATGCTGAATGGTAGTGATGAGATTATCCAGTACATAAAAGATAAGCTCGGCATACAGGAAGGCGAAACTACGCCCGATGGTTTGTTTACACTTAAACCTGCAGAATGCCTCGGAGCCTGCGGTTACGCGCCGATGATGCAGCTCGGAAAATTTTATAAAGAACATTTGACCAAAGAAAAAGTAGATCAGATCATAGACGAATGCAGAAAAAACGCGGCGATAAATAATTGAACTGATGAACAAGATCATTCCATATTTGAAGAACGCAAAGCCGTTACCTGGTTATCAGCTCTGGCTTGGGTTTGAAGATATTCGGAAATTGTAGGAAAAACATGCAGAGTATGCCGGTAGTAAGCAGCTTTTACGGATTCCGAACCTTTGCAATGATCAGGTATATAGTTTGCTTCTTATTGCTCTTTGTTTATGGTGAAAGCTTTGCGGGGAAGAATGCTTTCAATATCGTCGAAGACATCAATGCGGCGCTGGTTAATAAGGATACAATTGTCCTAAAGCGGTTGCTGCATGACGATTTGATGTATGGGCACTCGAATGGATGGGCAGAAGACAAGCGAGCGGTGTTGAATGACCTCTTCAATGGAAAACTCGTTTATCTTTCCATTGAAAGGCTTCCCTATTTCAAAGCTGGAGACACGTCAGAGACAAAGGAAGGGTACCTACGAATAATATGTGCAACTCCGAAAGGTCTAGTAAACTCGAGGCGCGACATACAAATTGAACATGCGTACTTTAAGTACGATGTAATTTATGAAGGGAAACCATTGACATTAAAATTGGCGGTGATGATGGTTTTTGTGAAAGAGAAGGGTAGATGGCAGTTGTTAGTCCGGCAAAGCACAAAAATTAATTAGAAATATCAGGTTCGTTGCTTGTTATTTCATTTTGATATAGAAGAATGAAACTTTTATTAGAAAACGCACATATCGAGGGCATTCGCTTTTACGAAGCCTACCGGAAACACGGCGGCTATCGCGCGGTGGAAAAGGCGCTGAAAATGACGCCCGAAGAAGTGGTGGAAGAAGTGAAAAAGAGCGGCTTGCGCGGTCGCGGTGGTGCAGGGTTTCCCACGGGCATGAAGTGGAGCTTTCTGGCAAAGCCGGAAGGTGTGCCCCGTCACCTGGTTTGTAATGCTGATGAATCAGAGCCCGGCACATTCAAGGATCGGTACCTGATGGAGTTCCTGCCGCATTTGCTGGTAGAAGGTCTTATCGTCAGTTCGTTTGCTCTGGGCAGCAATCTTACGTACATCTACATCCGTGGCGAATATGCCTGGATCGTGGACATACTGGAGCAGGCTATTACCGAAGCCAGGAACAATGGTTGGCTTGGTAAAAATATCTTGGGCACCGGTTTCGACTGCGAAATCTACGTGCAGCGCGGCGGCGGTGCTTACATCTGCGGTGAAGAAACAGCTTTGATCGAATCTCTGGAAGGAAAGCGCGGCAATCCGCGGATCAAACCTCCCTTCCCCGCCATACAGGGTCTTTGGATGCGCCCAACCGTGGTGAACAATGTAGAAACACTGGCGGCTGTGGTGCCCATCATCAATATGGGCGGCGAAGAATACGCAAAGATTGGTGTGGGTCGCTCTACAGGCACCAAACTCATCTCCGCCTGCGGCAATATCAACAAGCCGGGCGTGTATGAAATCACCATGAAGGAAAGCGTGGAAGAATTTATCTACTCCGATGAATATTGTGGCGGCATTCCTAAAGGTAAAAAGCTGAAGGCTTGTATTCCCGGCGGTTCTTCTGTTCCCATTGTACCCAGCAATTTATTGTTCAGAACCGCAAAAGGCGAAACGCGCTACATGAACTACGAAAGTCTTTCGGATGGCGGGTTTGCCACCGGAACGATGATGGGCTCGGGCGGATTTATTGTATTGGATGAGGATCAGTGCGTAGTAAGGCATACCATGACATTGGCTCGTTTCTACAATCACGAAAGTTGCGGACAGTGCAGTCCTTGTCGCGAGGGCACGGGCTGGATGTATAAGATTCTGAAGAACATAGAGTACGGTAAAGGAAAGATGAGTGATATTGACTTGCTCTGGGATATTCAAAGCAAGATAGAAGGAAATACGATCTGCCCATTGGGCGACGCAGCGGCATGGCCTGTGGCTGCAGCTATTCGTCATTTCCGCGATGAGTTTGAGTGGCATGTTACGCACCCGGATGAGGCACAGGTTCGCAATTTCGGACTGGCACACTATGCTGATCCGTTGCCGGCGATGGCTTAGGGTTTTTGGCGGCAGTTGAATGTTTCTCGCAACGATCGCAAAGAGTAGCAACGACGCAGCGGGAAATCAATAGATCGCAGTTGCTTCGTAACAAACATTTCGCTCGGTGCGTGAAATTATGTTGAGAGAAAATGAAATTGCCAGGCTTGTTTTAGATGTAGCTTTCAAGTTACATCGGCAGTATGGTCCGGGGCTGTTCGAAAGTGTATATGAAGAGATCTTTTGCTATGAACTTGCGAAATTGGGAATTGATTTTAAAAGACAGCACCCTATACCTTTGATGCATGAAACGATAAGACTTGAAGCAGGATATAGAGCTGACTTGATTATTGAAAACAAAGTGATTGTTGAATTAAAAAGCGTTGAAAAATTGGCAGATATTCACTTTAAACAAGTGCTTACCTATCTGAGATTAGCAAACCTAAGATTGGGTATGCTGATTAATTTCAACACAGTGTATTTAAAAGACGGAATTCATAGAATAGCAAATAACTTACCGTCGTAGCGTCGTCATAGCCGTTGCGGTCGTTGCGAGAAATAGTAAAGCGATGAGTGATCAAAATTTTAAAGTAACAATTGACAACATAACGGTGGAAGTGCCGGCTGGTACCACTATCCTGAATGCTGCAAGGCAAATAGGTGGAGATGTGACGCCGCCTGCCATGTGCTACTACAGCAAGCTGGAAGGAAGCGGAGGTAAATGCCGTACCTGCCTGGTTGAGGTAAGCAAGGGTTCAGAAAAAGATCCGCGCCCCATGCCCAAGCTGGTAGCAAGCTGCCGCACCACCGTGATGGATGGCATGGAGGTAAAAAGCATCACCTCCGAAAGGGTAAAAGATGCCCGCAAAGGTGTGGTGGAAATGTTACTCATCAACCACCCGCTCGACTGCCCGGTATGCGATCAGGCGGGCGAATGTCACCTGCAGGATCTGAGCTACGAGCACGGCACCGCGGGCACGCGCTATGAATTTGACCGTCGCACTTTTGAAAAAGAAGACATCGGCGACGATATACAGCTCCACATGACGCGCTGCATCCTCTGCTATCGTTGTGTCTTTACCGCGGAGCAACTTACCGGCAAACGCGAGCATGGCGTGTTGGACAGAGGCGATCATGCAGAGATCAGTACGCTCATTGGCAAGCACCTCGATAATGAGTTCATTGGCAACGTGATTGATGTATGCCCGGTGGGAGCGCTGACTGATCGCACCTTCCGCTTCAAGCAAAGAGTGTGGTTTACCAAACCTGTGGACGCCCACCGCGACTGTCCTACCTGCTCGGGCAAAGTGCGGCTGTGGTTCCGTGGCGAAGAAGTATTTCGCGTTACCGCAAGAAAGGATAAATGGGGCGAGGTGGAGGAATGGATATGCAACGACTGCCGGTTTCATAAAAAGCAGGCAAGCGATTGGGTGATAGAAGGACCTTCTAAAGTGAGCCGGCACAGTGTGATATCGCAAAATCACTACCGCGGAGCCGTGGAAGCGCAGCCAGAGCTGGTCAATGAGATTATTGGTAAAAGTCCGAAGCTGCTCTTTGATATCCACAGTGTAAGTGATGTAAACAGACCCGAAGTGGATCTCTCAAAAATTGAAGGACCGGCACATAAGGATGATTTTTTACCCAATCAAAAACTGGAAGGACAACGGAAGCTGGAAGTAGGTAGAAAATGACGGATCGCCTAATAGTACCTCAAACCCTGAACGGTGCCAACGCCGCAAAAGCTCAATAGCAAACTTGCCGCCTGGACCCAAAAAGAAACTAAGAGTTTTAACTAACGAACTATAATTTTGCGCCGCTATGCTTTTGTTGCAAACAGACTGGCTTTTCATCATCGAGAAAATAATTCTGATCACAGTAATACTGCTGGTGTCGCTGGGCATTGCTGCTTATTCTACCTGGGGCGAGCGTAAAGTTGCCGCCATCATGCAGGATCGTATCGGTCCGGCAAGAGCGGGTATATGGGGTTTGCTGCAGCCGCTTGCTGACGGAGGTAAGTTGTTTTTCAAAGAAGAGATCATTCCGCAAAATTCTACCAAGCTTGTGTTCATTCTTGGTCCGGCAATGTTTATGATCACGGCACTCATGACCAGTGCAGTGATACCCTGGGGTCCGTCGTTTCATATTGGCGAGCATGTTGTTTCGCTGCAGGTGGCAGATATCAATATCGGGATGCTTTTTGTCTTTGGCGTAGTGAGCCTGGGCGTGTACGGCATCATGCTCGGAGGCTGGTCGTCGAACAACAAGTACTCGCTGCTGAGTAGTATCCGCGCCGCATCGCAGGCTATTTCTTATGAGCTGGCAATGGGTATATCCCTCATCGCTTTGTTGATGCTTACGGGGTCGCTTAGTTTGCGCGACATAGTAGATCAGCAACATGGTTTTTGGCAGGATGGCTGGTTTACCTGGAATTTCTTTAAGCAGCCGCTTGGTTTTTTCATTTTTCTGGTTTGCTCATTTGCCGAACTCAACCGTGCACCCTTCGATCTGCCGGAAGCGGAAAGCGAACTGAACATGGGCTATCATCTTGAGTATTCTTCAATGAAACTCGGCTTGTACCTGTTTGCAGAGTACATCAATATGTTCATCAGCTCGGCAATCATGGCTACACTGTTTTTTGGTGGCTATAATTATCCGGGCATGGATTGGGTAGCGCTGCATACGCCGGAATGGGTGTTTGTGCTGAGCTGTGTGGGAGCACTCTTTACCAAAATCATTCTTTTCATCCTGTTTTTTATGTTCATCCGCTGGACGCTTCCGCGTTTCCGCTATGATCAATTGATGAAACTGGGATGGAAAAGCCTGATACCGCTGGCATTGGTGAATATGCTGATCACTGGCGGAGTGGTTTTATGGATTACTAAATAAACGGATGCTGACGATACAGGAAATAAAACAAGTGGTTGCAGACTATTTTAAAGATAAGCCTGTGAAACGTGTTTATTTATTTGGGTCGTATGCAAGGGGCGAAGCGGATGAAAATAGTGATGTGGACTTGTTGGTAGATCTGGACAGGACGCAAAAAATAGGATGGGCTTTTTTTCGTTGGTATCAGGATTTGGAGGAGGTATTTTCGGATAGGAAGGTAGATGTGGTAGCAAATGCTGATAGACCTGAACATGTGTCGAACTGGAATTTTCTCGTAAGGATCAACAAGGAAAAGCAGCTTTTGTATGAAAAAGGGTGAAGCTGATAAAACAAGGCTGGAACATATTCTCGCCTCTGCCAATTTTATATTAGAGCATACCCGGGGAATCTTAGAAGACGAATTTTACAATAATGATCTTTTGAAATATTCCGTTCAAAAGCACATTGAAATAATAGGTGAAGCAGCGAACTTTTTGAGTGTGGAACTTCAAACGAAGCACAGTGAAGTGGACTGGAAAGGAATAATAGGAGCGAGGAACTTTTATATTCATGCGTACTTCAACATCGTATGGAAGGAAGTTTGGGAGATTGTACAAAACGATATCGAGCCACTCAAAGAGCATGTGATGACTATTATTGATGATTGGAAGGATGAAAACAGGTGAATATGATAATCACCAGCAAAAATGAATCGTAAACCATGCAGAAGCTAACCAATAGATCAGTGCAGATTAACCGGGATCCGATGACCTTCGGAGAGAAGATCTATGTGCCGGCTATACTTAAGGGTCTGAGTATTACGCTTGGGCATATCTTCAAGAAGAAAGCTACGGTAAGCTATCCGGAAGAAAAGCGTCCGTTTAGCCCCGTATTTCGTGGGCTGCATGTGCTGAACCGCGACGAGCAGGGACGCGAACGCTGCACCGCCTGCGGACTTTGTGCACTGGCTTGTCCTGCAGAAGCCATAACCATGGAAGGTGCAGAGAGAAAGCCGGGTGAAGAAAATCTTTATCGCGAAGAGAAATATGCTGCCAAATATGAGATCAATATGCTCAGATGCATCTTCTGTGGTTTTTGCGAAGAAGCATGCCCCAAAGATGCCATCTATCTGAGTGAGACCGTAATGCCTTCAAACTATTCGAGAAGAAGCATGATCTACAAAAAAGAAGACCTGCTGATTCCTCATCCTAAAAAACAAGAGAACACTCAATAATGGACCTTTTTGAGATTTTGTTTTGGTTGCTTACCATCATGGCTATTAGCTGTGCGCTGGGTGTGGTACTGAGCCGCAACCCCGTAAACAGTGTGCTTTTTCTCATCGCCACTTTCTTTTCTATTTCAGGACATTATATTCTGATGAATGCGCAGTTTCTGGCAATTGTAAATATTATTGTGTATGCGGGCGCCATCATGGTGCTCTTCCTGTTTGTGATTATGCTCATGAACCTGAATGCTGATGTAGAGCCGCAAAAAAGCCGGTTGGTACAATTTGCGGGCATCATTTCCGGGGGTATCCTTTTTCTGGTTATCCTGGCGGCCTTAAGAGATGCACGCACCCATGGTACGCTGGAGCGGGAAGCTACTGACATTGGCCTGATAAAAAATCTGGGTAAAACGCTGTTTCAAAATTATGTACTGCCTTTCGAGATCAGCAGTGTACTGTTTCTAAGTGCCATGATTGGTGCCATCGTCATCGGTAAAAAGGAAAGCGTGCATCCTGTTGTTTCAGAAAGAAATCCTCATCAAAACTAAGCGCCAAAGAAATGCCAATTCAATACTACATATTCCTGAGCATTGCACTTTTTTGCATCGGCATCATGGGTACGCTGATGCGGCGCAATGCCATCATCATTTTTATGTGCATCGAGCTCATGCTCAACGCTGTGAACCTATTGCTGGTGGCTTTTTCTAAAATGTTCAACGATCCGTCGTCGCAGATATTTGTCTTCTTCATCATGGTGGTGGCTGCCGCCGAAGTTGCAGTGGGGCTGGCGATCATTGTAATGATGTATAGAAAGGTACATTCGGTAGATATCAATATTCTTAACAGACTTAAACACTAAGCCCGGAAGGCAATGACAGACTTAGTTTATCTCATTCCTCTTTTTCCGCTCATCGGTTTTCTTATCAACGGACTGGGCTGGCGTACGATCCCTAAAAGCATAGGAGGCATTATTGGCAGCCTTGCCGTGCTGGCATCTTTTGCAGTATCGCTCGGTATCTTCTTTGAAGTGAGGAGCGGTGTATCCAAAACGGTGACGCTTTTCGACTTTATTGAAACCGGCAGCCTGCATATACCTCTCGCTTTCCAGGTAGATAGCTTGTCGGCACTCTTCCTGCTCATCATCACCGGCATTGGCTTTCTCATCCATGTATATTCTACATCCTATATGCACGATGATGAAGGCATGGTGAAGTACTTTGCCTACCTCAACCTGTTTGTGTTCTCCATGCTGTTGCTGGTGCTTGGTGCCAATTATCTGGTGATGTTCATTGGCTGGGAAGGCGTGGGCCTTTGCTCTTATCTGCTCATCGGATTTTGGTTTAAGAACCGCGATTACACCAATGCGGCTAAAAAGGCATTCGTAATGAACCGCATCGGCGACCTCGGTTTTCTGGTGGGAATGCTGTTGATCCTTTATCATTTCGGCACACTTACTTACTCCGATTTTTTCGGGCAACTACAAAATGGTAATGCCCCTGTAAGCAACTCCACTTACAACTGGATAGCTATTTGTCTGTTTATCGGTGCTATGGGTAAGTCTGCGCAGATACCCCTATATACCTGGCTGCCCGATGCCATGGCCGGACCAACGCCGGTTTCTGCATTAATACATGCTGCAACAATGGTCACGGCCGGTATCTACATGATTGCGAGAAGTAATGCCTTATACAATCTTGCACCCGCAGCGCTCCATCTGGTAGCCTGGATTGGCTGTGCTACTGCACTGCTTGCAGCAACAATAGCTATCAAACAATACGATATTAAGAAGGTGCTGGCTTATTCTACCGTCAGTCAACTCGGTTTTATGTTTATGGCGCTTGGCATGGGCGCTTACACTACTGCTGTATTTCACGTAATGACTCATGCTTTTTTCAAAGCCTTGTTATTCCTGGGCTCGGGAAGTGTCATCCACGCAATGGGTGGCGAACAGGATATTCGAAAAATGGGTGGTCTTGGCAAGCACATGAAAATCACGCAAATCACTTTTCTAATCGGCTGTTTGGCCATCGCCGGCATTCCTGGTTTTTCAGGTTTCTTTTCAAAGGATGAAATACTTGGGTCAACATTTGCCGGTAACAAAGCCATTTATGTGCTGGGGCTTATCGGCGCTATGATGACGGCGTTTTATATGTTCCGCTTATATACGCTCACCTTCACCGGCACATTCCGCGGCACGCACGAACAGGAACATCACCTGCACGAAAGCCCTGCTGCCATTACAATTCCTTTGATTATACTGGCTATACTTTCTGTTGTTGGCGGTTATGTAGGTTTGCCCGCCGTGATCAGTGAACATCATATGCTTGGATCCTTCCTCAGCTCTTCGGTAACTAACCTTGGTCTGCACGAAATGGAACATAGCACAGAGTGGATGCTTTTGGGCATATCTACCGTGGTAGCTATTGTGTTTTCAATTGCCGGATTTGCTGCCAACAGGAAACCTTCTTTTGCTCCAAACACAGGTCTATCGAAGGTGTTGGAAAACAAATGGTATGTGGATGAACTCTATGACAGCATTATTGTCCGTCCGATCACCGCTTTCTCAAATATTCTGGATCGCTTTGTAGAAAAAATGGCTATTGACGGATTGGTAAACGGCATTGGTAAAACAGTGCGATGGGGTGGAGATCGGACGCGATTGCTGCAAACAGGTCAGGTTGGTTTTTACATCTTTATGATGGTGATCGGAATGACCGTATTATTTGCTATAAGTTTTTTCTGGATCGGATAAATCCTGCACAGTATAGAAATTATGATGCTCACGTTACTCATATTTGTTCCCCTTATCGCCGGTATCTTTAGTTTTCTGGTGAAAGGCAACGGTGCCAAAGGGCTTGCTTTGGCGAGTTCACTGGCAACACTTGCTTTATCTGCCTACGTAGCTTTTGAGACAGGCAATGGACCGCTGGGCTTTTCAATGCCCTGGATACCGCAATTGGGAACGCAGTTTAGCCTGCAGGCCGATGGGATGAGCGCTATGCTCTGCCTGCTTACGGGTATTGTTATGCCGGTGGTGATTATCGCCAACTGGAACAAGGAAGTGGAACGGCCCTGGAGCTTTTACGGCCTGATGCTACTGTCTCAGGCGGGCATCACCGGTGTTTTCCTGGCCTACGATGCCCTGTTGTTTTACTTCTTTTGGGAGCTCGCGCTGATACCCGTGTATTTTTTATGTTCGCGTTGGGGTGGCGAAAGGCGCATTGCCGTTACTTTTAAGTTTTTTGTTTACACTTTTTTGGGCAGCCTTATGATGCTGGCAGGGTTGATTTACCTTGCTACTCTTACCCCCGGCGCCGACAGTTATTCCTGGGCAAACATTACCCGCGCAGGCGCTTCCCTTTCTCCGGAAAATCAAAGCTGGCTCTTCTGGCTTATTTTCATTGCCTTTGCTATCAAAATGCCCATTTTCCCTTTTCACACCTGGCAACCCGATACCTATGAACAGTCTCCCACGCCGGTTACAATTATACTAAGTGCACTCATGGTGAAGATGGGAATGTTTGCGGTGGTAAGATGGTTGTTGCCGGTTGTACCTTCCGGCGTTGCCTTCTGGACCGATACTGTGATCGTGCTTTCGGTGATCGGCATCGTATATGCTTCGCTCCTCGCTATTGTGCAAACAGACTTGAAGCGACTTGTAGCTTACTCTTCTATAGCCCATATGGGTCTTATGTGCGCGGCAGCTTTTGCCCACAGCGAAGTAGGTATGCACGGGCTTATGGTACAAATGTTCAACCATGGCATCAATATCACCGGCATGTGGCTGATCGTTAGTATGGTAGAAAATCGCTGGGGTACCCGCGATATGAGCAAGCTGGGAGGTATGGCCACTTCGGCACCCCAAATGTCTATAGCGCTGCTGATCATTGCCTTTGCCAACATCGCTCTGCCCCTGACCAACGGCTTTATTGGCGAGTTCATGTTGTTTAATGGAATTTTTCAGGGGGCATCGGCTTTTAGTATGACCTACATGGTGGTGGCGGGTGTGGGTATCATACTCGGTGCAGTATATACACTTAATATGGTGCAAAAAACGGCATTTGGTAATACGGTGCCTATGCAAGTAGCTAAAGATATGACGCTGAACGAGAGTGTAGCCATGGCCCTGATCGTGGTGCTGGTCATTTTTTTAGGTGTGTATCCTAAACCCTTACTGGAACTTACAAGCGGTATTTCAGGAGCTATTTTACCCTGATGTCCGGCAGAGAGTAACTAAAGAACTAAAATAAATAATCGGACCAATCAGCATGCTGTAACGTCCTGGTTTTGAAAATATGAAAGCAATAATTGCGGCAACTTTAATAGGAGTGATCATGATGTTCAGCAGCATCATGTTGCAAAAGAAATCTTCCATCCACACGTTGATCGTTGGGTTGTTGTTTGTGTTGCTCGGCATCAACATCTGGGAAGTGTACGATGCTCACAATGTGATGGCTAATGGTGCGCAGTCGTTCTTTAACAACATGCTGAGCCTCGATAGCTTTGCCCTTTGGTTTAATCTGCTGATGACCGGCTGCACGCTGCTATACGTCCTGCTGCTCGGTAAAGACATTGCTCGCGTAGGTTCACATGTCGGAGAGTATTTTGCCCTGATTGCTTTTATACTAGTAGGCATATACCTGCTGTCCGGTTACAACAACCTCCTCATACTTTTCATCGGTATCGAAATACTTTCCATTCCTCAGTACATTCTTGCTGGTAGCGACAAGCGCAATCTGAAAAGCAGCGAGGCCGCTCTCAAGTATTTCCTGATGGGTTCTTTTTCCACCGGCATCTTGCTGATGGGTATCACACTGCTGTATGGAGCTACGGGCACCTTTGATATTCTGGGCTTTAGAATGCTTCAGACCGATGCGCTCAATCCATTGGCCCTGGCCGGTATCATGTTCCTGATTATCGGGCTCGGCTTCAAAGTTTCGGCAGCACCGATGCACATGTGGACACCCGATGTGTATGACGGATCTCCTACACCGTTTACCGCCTTCATGAGCACCATTGTCAAGGTGGGCGTATTTGTTGCGTTTCTTCGGTTATTCCACGCGTCTTTTGGCAATCTCAGCAACCATTGGATGCTGATCATCGCCATCATTACGGCGCTCACTTTGCTTATCGGAAACCTAACCGCTGTCTTCCAGCAAAGTGTGAAACGCATGCTGGCGTACTCATCCATTGCACAGGCGGGTTTTATGCTGTTTGCCGTGCTTTCGGTGAATGCTACGGCATGGCAGGGCATTATCATCTATGCGGTAGCTTACAGCGTTGCTTCTATTGGCGTATTTGCCGTGTTGCTTAAAATGAAAGACTACACCTACGATGGTTTCAACGGCCTCGCAAGGAAGGAGCCGATGCTTGCTTTTTTTACTGCCATATTCTTGTTTTCGCTTGCCGGCATACCGCTCACCGGCGGGTTTATGGCAAAGTATTTCGTTTTGTTAGCCGCCGTGCAACAGGGTCAGGTGATGTGGTTGGTCATTTTTGCTTTATTGATGGCTGCTGTTAGCGCATTCTACTATTTCAGGGTCATCATTGCCATGTACTTTAAGCCGGGTACACCAGAGTTTAATTCTGAAATCACGGGTTATGATAAGCTGATGCTCGGCATCACTTGTCTGCTGGTCATTCTCATCGGTGTAGTTCCGCAGTTGTTTCTCAACGCATAGTCTTGCTCCTCAACGAGTGCTGCACCCGTAGAAACGGCAACAGGAGCATGCCCAATGCTCGTATTTTCCTACCTTCGCTCAAGTAGGCCGGCCGGGGTATTTTGACCGCTATTTACTCACAAGCTGTGCATTACTTTTCGGCATCAATTTAGGGTGCTGTGCTATTTTCGATGTGAACAGAAATTGTGTCAGCTATGGATATCGAACAACTGATGCCCCACGTAGAGGCGCTGATCTTTGCCAGCGAACGACCCATTACCCAGATGGAGATTACCGAAATGGTAAGCCAGGCTATGGAAGAGTCGGTTGAAGAAGAACGTATAACCACTTGCATCGAAGCGGTACGGGAAAAGTACGATGCGGAATACTATCCGTTTCATCTGAAAGAAGCGGGCGGAGGCTATCAGTTTCTTACCAAAAAAGCTTTTCACAAAACAGTGCTACAGCTCAATGGCGATAAGCATATCAAAAAGCTGTCGGCGGCAGCCATGGAAACACTCTCCATCATCGCCTATAAACAGCCCATCACAAAAGCCGAGATCGAATATATAAGGGGCGTAAGCGCAGACTATTCCATACAGAAATTGCTCGAAAAGGAATTGATTGTGATCGCCGGCAGAAATGAAGACATGGTTGGAAAGCCATTGGTGTACACCACTTCCAAAAGTTTCATGGATTACCTCGGTATCAACTCAGCGAGTGAATTACCACAGCTCAAAGACATTTCGAGCACCGAAATCGTACTACCCACCAGCGGAGCCGATGCCCATCCCGATGGTGGCGATGCGCCGCTGATGGTTCACGCCGACGGAAGTTTGCAGTCGGCAGATTAAGTGTTTTGTTTGTTGATTATACAAGTCCTGCTTCGGCGGGACTTTTTTTTCATCCATTTCGGCGCTGCCCAACGTAAATTTGTGGCCGTATGAATCAATCTGCTTTTCGCCGCTGTTCACTGATCTGTTCTTTACTGCTCCTGAGTTTCTCTACGCTTAGCCACGCTCAGAAAAAGGCAAACCGTAGGATGGTAAAACAACTACAGACCGACATCGGTTTTTTGGCTTCTGATGCTCTGGAGGGAAGACGCACCGGCAGCGTGGGTGAAAAAAAGGCCGGCGACTATCTGGCAAGCTGGTACGAAAAAAAGGGTATTGCACCGTATGGAGATGCATACAGACACCCTTTTAGCTTTGTGTATGGAAAAGAATCTACGGAAGCAACAGAGATCAGGATCGGCACACAACGGATGGCTTTGAGTGGTCAGGCTTTTCCACTGCCATTTTCTGCAAATACCCCGGCAAGAGTGATCGGAGAAATATTGCCCGACGTACTGGAACAGGGTAATATCTGGATGATCAATCTGTATGCAGATGAGGATGAGGCCCAAAACCCGCATTTCGACTACGAAAAGCAGATGTATGAAAAAGCGCGCGAAGCTCAAAAACAGGGTGCAACAGCGGTGATTTATTACGATGGATACGGCTCAAAATATCCACCACAGTTCAATCCGCATTCCGACTACGAGACGCTCGATATTCCGGTGGTGTTTGTCAATGACGGAATCTTTAATGACTATGTACGTAACCGGCAGGCGGGCGTGCAGGTCTCCATCAATGTATCGTTGAAAAAAACGGAGCGCACGGGCACCAACATTGCCGCATATATTGACAATCATGCTCCTTATACAGTCATTCTTGGTGCTCACTACGATCACCTGGGCTATGGAGAAGATGGTAACAGCCTCGATCCGAAAGCAAAAGGCTCGGCAACCCTGCCGGCCACAGAACGAACCCCTTATATTCATAATGGCGCAGACGACAATGCCAGTGGTACCGCGGGTCTGCTGGCCCTGGCGCAAAAAATTAAAGCCGGCAGGTTAAAGCATTACAATTACCTTTTTCTCAATTTCTCCGGCGAAGAGCTGGGGCTACTGGGCTCAAAGGCACTGGTTAAAGAGCTGAACATGGACAGTAGCAAAATAGCTTACATGATCAACATGGACATGATCGGACGACTTAATGATTCAACGCATGCGCTCACAGTAGGCGGCGTGGGTACTTCGCCGGTATGGGGCCAGTTTGTCAGCAAAACGAATCAAGACTTCAAGATCATCATCGACAGTTCCGGAGTAGGTCCGTCCGATCACACGTCCTTTTACCATTCAGGCATTCCGGTACTGTTCTTTTTTACCGGAATTCATCATGATTACCACAAGCCCTCAGACGATGCTGACAAGATCAATTATTTCGGAGAGGTGCAGGTACTGAACTATGCCTACAATATCATTAAGGCTCTGGACGGAAAAGGAAAACCAGCGTTTACGCCTACACGTCAGACCACGGTGGGAAAGGTTCGCTTTAAAGTGACGCTGGGGATTATGCCCGATTATTCCTATCAGGAAGAGGGCGTACGCATCGACGGTGTGAGTGATGACAGGCCGGCACAAAAGGCGGGCATGAAGGCAGGAGACATCATTGTGCAGATGGGCGAACTGAAGATTCAGGGTATGCAGAGCTACATGGAGGCACTCGGCATGTTTAAAGTCGGGGATACTACAGAGGTAACCGTGTTGCGCGAGGGCAAACCACTGAAGATGTCCGTGACCTTTTAAAGCGATCATACTTTTTTTGACACAGCCGGCAAATATTCCAATATTTGCTGGCTTCTTTTCAGCGCATATGTTCCCTAATACATTACTAATGGCTACCCCCGATTTTACCAGCGCCGGCACATGGATTAGTTTGCTGACGCTTACTTTTCTGGAAATAGTCCTCGGGGTGGACAATATCATTTTTGTATCCATTGTCTCTTCCAAACTTCCTAAGGCGCGGCAACGTTTTGCACGAAATATTGGCTTGCTTATGGCCATGGTTTTTCGGAGTTGCCTCCTGCTGGGCATCAATCTCATCATCAGCCTGAAGGAAACAGTGGTAAGCCTGCCGTTTAGTTTTCGCAAAGACGAGAGCTCGCTCGACCTTAGCTGGAAAGATTTGATCCTGCTGGCCGGTGGTCTCTTTCTGATTGTTAAAAGCACACTCGAGATCAATCATAAGCTGCAGCAGGATGCCGCAGAAAAATCCGGAACCCAAAAAACTGCTTCGTCCCTTACCGGGGTCATCATTCAGATTATGCTCGTGGATGCGGTATTTTCTTTCGACAGTATTCTCACAGCCGTAGGCCTTATTGATGACGTCATGCTGATGATCATTGCAGTGATCATTTCCATCCTCATCATGATGATGTTTGCAGGGCCGGTCACTACGATCATCAACAAACAACCCACACTCCAGATGCTGGCGTTGAGCTTTCTGGTGGTCATTGGTGTGGTGCTGGTAGCCAATGGGCTGCATGAAGAAATTAGTAAGAGCATTATCTACTCTTGCCTTGCGTTTTCCCTGGCCGTAGAAGGGCTGAATATCCGGCTGCGGAAGAAAAAGGGTTATGTACAACTCAATGATAGCGAAATAGAAGAGTAGCCAATTTTGTAATATTGGGCCAAAGAGCAAGCCATGAAAATACTTTTGAAACTGATCGTCAATGCCATTGCCGTGTTTGCTGCGGCTTATTTATTGCCCGGGGTCACGGTTGCCGGCTTCACTACCGCTATTATTGTAGCCATAGTGCTGGGCATCCTCAATCTTTTCATTAAGCCAATCCTCATCGTGCTCACCATACCCATCACCTTGTTTACCCTTGGATTATTTCTATTGGTGGTCAACGCCATTATAGTGCTGATATGCTCCAAACTCGTGAGCGGTTTCACGGTTGATGGTATCCTGTCGGCCTTACTGTTCAGTCTTGTCGTTTCTGCCATATCCGGTATTATGGAAGGTGTTGCGAAAGACAAGGACAAGTAAGCGGCCCGGCCCCGGATGCTCGTCTTTTTTTTGTAGCTTAATGTAGTTTCACCAATATGCCTAAGCTACTTTCCGGTTTATATCGTTTCCTTCCTGTACAGTTGTTGCTGCTGCACTTTAGAAAGTATCAGTTGCTTCTGGTATTCTGGATCATCATGGTGTTGACCCTGGTAGGCCGTTTTGCAGCTCATTTCGGGGCCTCGGCCTTGTTTCTGGCGCCGGAGTACCTTGGCCAGATCAATTTTCTCAGTATGTTTTTGCTGGGCAGCGCCATGGCTATCTTCGTAATGGCCTGGAATATTACCACGTTCATCATTCACAGCCATCGCATACCTTTTCTCGGGGCTACCCGGCAGGCTTTTCTGAAATACTGTATCAACAACTCGCTGCTGCCACTGAGCTTTCTCATTTTTTACTCCGTAGTCAGCATTCGTTACCAATGGTTCAATGAACATACCAGCGTCTCAAAGATCTTCCTGCTACAATGCGGCTTTTACCTTGGCTTCATCATCTTTCTGCTGCTGTCTTTTGCGTATTTCTTTCGTGTGGATCGCGACTTGCTGAAGGTTGTCATTTCACGCATCACAAATCCATCCGTTATTCGGGAGATCATACCCTACGACTCGCTCGATGTTGAATTTGATGTGGTTCGCGCAAGAACTTTTTTGTCAGAGATGATGACGGTGGAAAAAATAAGCGAACTAAAGACCTACGATGCAAGATTACTGAGCGCCGTCCTGCGCAGGCATCATCGCAACGCCATCACCGCAACCATTTTTGCGTTGGTCATCCTGCTGCTCATGGGAGCTTTTATGGAGGAGCCACACCTGAGGATACCCGCCGGTAGCGGTTTTCTGCTGCTGTTTGCCGTGATGATGGGCCTTGTAGGTGCGGTAAAATATTTTTTGAAGACCTGGGAGTTGATGGGCTGGGTGCTGATTGCCGGCTTTTTGTCGTTGCTGGTGCATTTCAGGATTTTCGACTTGCGCAGCATTGCCTATGGTCTCGACTATCATACGGAAAAGAGCCTTCGCCCGGACTATGATTATGAGTCTTTGCGAAAACTTTTTTCGCCATCCCGCTATCGCGCAGATGCCCGCGCCGGAGAAGAGCGGCTGGAGCGGTGGCTGGCTATGAGATCGGATTCTGCCACACGCAAACCTCCTCTTATTGTACTGACCGTAAGCGGCGGTGGATCTCGTTCGGCCTACTGGACGTTTCGGACCCTGAATTATCTCGACAGCTTGTCGCACGGAGGGCTTTTTGCCCATACCGCCCTGCTGACGGGCGCTTCGGGTGGTATGATCGGCGCTGCCTACTGGCGAAGTCTGCACATAGAAGCGCAACAGGGAAGGGTAGCCAATCCCTACGCACCGGTTTATCAGGATCGTATTGGCCGCGACCTGCTGAATGCCATTATTTTTTCCTTCGTGAGTGTCGATCTGATATCACCCTTCAATAAGATCGCTCTCGGGGGCTATGCCTACACCCGCGACCGGGGTTATGCCATGGAGCAGGAACTGATCAGAAATACAGAAGGCCTGCTCGATAAAAAGCTTAGTGATTTTCAACAACTGGAGCACGATGGTATGGTACCCCAACTTATTGCCAATGCTACCATCATCAACGATGGGCGGAGGCTTTTGATTTCTTCACAGCCGGTGGCCTACCTTACCCAGCCACGGTATGCACTCACCGATAGCTTTAAGCCCCCGATCGATGCCATCGATTTTGCTGCATTTTTTCGAAATCAGAATCCTTACAACCTGCGGCTTACCACTGCCCTGCGCATGAATGCCACCTTCCCTTTTATTCTTCCGGTGGTGCGTCTGCCCTCGCAGCCCGAAATGAATGTGATGGACGCAGGACTGCGCGATAATTTTGGAATAGAAGTGGCTATGCGCTATTTGCTGGTTTATAAGGATTGGCTTAAGCAGCATGTCGGCGACATCATTGTGGTGCAGGTACGCGACACCCGCGAATATGATGTCTTTCCGGCCACCTCGCAAAACACGCTCGGGTCTATGTTGTTCGATCCGCTCACAGTAATCGAGAATAAGTGGGAACCTTTTCAATCCTATGGCCAGTCTTATGCCAAGGAAATGCTGCCGGAATTAATGGATCAGGTTCACTTCCTCACATTCTCCTACATTCCTCAACAGGTCAATAAGTCTGCGGCACTGAACTTCCACCTTACCAGTACGGAGAAAAAGGACATTTATGAATCTATCTTCCATCCGCAAAACCAGGCTACGGTACGCAAATTTCTAAAGCTGCTTCGCTAAAAGCTCCCATTCAGGAACAGGTGCCAGCCACTTCTTTTTCATGAGCTTGGCACCGGTGCTTCTGTTGTAATAATAATTTGCTTTTTGCTGCAAATAGTCGGGTAGCTGAATGAGCTGGCTCAGTCGTGCTAATTCCGGCCATTCCTTGTCTGAAAAATAGGAGAAAAAGGAAGCCAGCACGGGTCTTAGCTCTTTAAGATTCCAGTAATGATAGAAATAGTTGTGTGCCGTAAGCAGGGGTCCGCGCTGCTGCAAAAAGTAAGAGAAAGCAAACTGCTCCACTACATGTTTGGGATAGCGCTGATAGACCGTATCTGTAAACTGGCAGACTTCATCGAGCAAGTCCGCATCCCGACTATGTAGCCCCAGCATGCCTGCATTCCACATTTTTACATCCGGCGGAATGTTCAGGGTTTTTCCGCCCACCACTACCTCGTTTTTCCGCAGCCAGCGCGAGAGTTTTTGAAAGACCCGGTTGTCTGAGCCGTGGACAGATCCTTCCATCACATGCATATACCGCTTTCCCTCGTCTATGCGCTGAAAAATGGTTTCAATAGCGCCGGCACAGTACATGTCGGTATCCAGATAAATGATCTTTCCCCTATGGTTACGCATCACGTCGCGCAGCACCTCGATCTTTACCCTGTGTACAAAGTTTATAGCGCCGCGCCATTGCTTTATCGTTTCCGCATTCATCTCGCGATAGGAAATGTGTAGCGTGCATTGCCGGAAAGATTCAAAAAACCGGGTATTGTCGGTATAGAGGATGATGTTGAACGGCGGTGGTGTTTCAGACCGGTACTGCCGGCTGAGGGTCAGCAAAGCAAAGGCACATTCATACAGGATGTCTGCACTACCATAGGCTTGCATTACAAGGTACGCCGCACCTTCTGCTGACGTTATTGATCCAACCATTGCCGGGGTGGGTTTTCAAGGAGTTTTTCTGCTGCTATCAAATCGGTATGCAACAAACGGTCAGTGTCCATAAAGGAAACCTGCGATCGTAGGTCCTGCCAGAGTCGTTCTATGGCCGGACTGCTCTTGCCCGGGCGGCGGAAATCAAGCGCCTGTGCGGCGGTGAGTAACTCAATCCCCAGTACGCGTTGCACATTCATCAGCACTCTGCGCAGTTTTGTAGCGGCGTTGGCTCCCATGCTTACATGGTCTTCCTGCCCGTTGCTGCTCACAATGCTGTCGGCACTGGCCGGCATGCACAACTGTTTGTTTTGGCTTACAATTGCGGCTGCGGTGTATTGCGCAATCATAAACCCGCTGTTGAGGCCGGCATTGGGTGCCAGAAAAGGCGGCAGGCCGCGCTGCCCGCTGATGAGCAGGTAGGTGCGTCTTTCGGAGATATTAGCCAGCTCGGAAGCCGCAATAGCCATAAAGTCGAGCTGAAGCGCAAGAGGCTGCCCATGAAAATTGCCACCACTCAATATGGCATCCTCATCGTGAAAAACGATAGGATTGTCGGTCACGGAGTTGATCTCTGTTTCTACCACATTCATGGCATGGCTCAGCACATCTTTACTGGCACCATGCACCTGAGGGATACACCGGAAAGAATAGGGATCCTGTACCTGCATCTTCTTTTGTTGCTGCAGTTCACTGTCCTTAAGCAAAGTACGCATCACTTCGGCTGTTTCTATCTGTCCTTTGTGCGGTCGCACACGGTGTATCGGGTGCCTGAAGGGTTCTTCCTTGGCAAGAAAGGCGTCCACACTCATGGCACTGATCAGATCCATCCACTTGCAAAGGGCATCTGCCTTCAGCAGGCTCCATACGGCATAGCTGCTCATAAATTGGGTTCCGTTCAGCAGGGCAAGACCTTCCTTGGCGGTCAGCGGTATGGCTTCCATCCCCAGCTCAGAGAGCACCTCGGCGGCCGGTCGTTTTTGTCCTTTGTAGTTCACCCATCCTTCACCAAACAAAGGCAGGCTCAGGTGTGCCAGCGGTGCAAGATCGCCCGAAGCGCCGAGCGACCCCAGCTCATAGACTACCGGGTAGATACCCAGATTGTAGAAGTCGGCCAGCCGCTGCACAATCTCTTTGCGCACACCACTATAACCCCGGCTCAGCGCATGCGCCTTCAGCAGCAGCATCCACCGCACTATGTCCTCGGGCACTTCATCACCCATACCACAGGCATGACTGCGTACCAGGTTGTGCTGCAAATCAGATAGCTCATGATCGTTGATCCGCACATCGCAGAGCGAGCCAAACCCGGTATTGATACCATACCACGTGGCCCCGCTCTCAAGAATTTTATCAAGATAAGCCCGGTTTATAACCATCCTGCTTTTCGCATCAGCAGAAAGATCGAGCGGCGAGTGGCCAAAACCGTGGAGAAAATCGAACGAAATATATTCCGGTAATAACATTTTGTGTTTCTAATGCCAGCAAAAGTAGCACATTAAGAAAGTTAATGACTACTGCGGAGCGGGGGTGGCACATTTTTACTGGCAGCATAGCGACAGTATTCACTTAACCAAAAATCTACACAATGAGGAAAATCAGCCTGAGCCTTCTGGCGCTGATGATGATCGGTTTTTCGGCATGTTCCGACAACGACGCCAACGACAGCACCGAAAGAGCAGAAAATGCAAACGAACAAAAAATGGACAATCCCAACAGCCCCGGCACACAGGCCGATGCAGACTTTGCGGTAAAGGCCGCCAACGGCGGAATGATGGAAGTACAACTGGGCCAACTGGCTCAGGACAATGCATCTTCGCCCGATGTAAAACAGTTTGGTCAGCAAATGGTTACCGACCACAGTAAAGCCAACGACGAGCTGAAAGCCCTGGCAGCGCAGAAAAACATTACCCTGCCGCAAACAGTGGGAGGCGACAAAGCTGAAAAAATCAATGAACTGCAGCAGAAGCATGGTCGTGATTTTGACGAGGCTTACATTGACTTTATGGTGAAGGACCACAAAGAAGATATCGATGAATTTCAGAATGAAGCTAACACCGGTGCCGACCCGGACATAAAAAACTGGGCGAGCGGAAAAGTGCCTACGTTGCAGCAGCGCCTGGATATGGCACAGAATATCCAGAACAAGATGAAGTAGAACAGATTTCCACCATGGAAACAGAAGAACGGGCTGCACACTGCGGCCCGTTCTTATTTAGATTATACCAGCATTTGAATCAATGCCGCGATAAGGCGAACGCCTATGACGGCGAGCGCGACTCCGAAAGGAATACCTACACCCACTACAATTCCCGTTTTTTTCCATCCGTGGTATCGATCGGAGATAATATTGCTAACGATCATCTCGCCGAGAACCAAACCACCGGTATAGAGCAAAAACATGATCCATCCGCCGGCAGTGCTCACCCAATCCATATTGTATTTGCCCTCGTCAGCCCAAAATAAAAAAAGGACAAACACCATAGCAGCCATCACCGGCATCACATCGTTGTGCATCCACACACGGAGTTGTGTTTTCATAAGTACTTTTTTCTTTTAAAGACGGAAGTTAAGCGCCATTCATTGGGCCGGCAACAATCCTTCCGCGGAGATGCCTGACTGCTTATGGCTCGTTCTGGTCTTAAGGTAAAAGTTTTGCCGTGCCAAAATTGCCTTTATCGTCGTGGATAAACAACAGATAAGTGCCTTGTGCTGCACTGTTATTCCAGGCCAGCTTCAGAGGGTTTGGTCCACCGCTCGCTTCGTAGTGCGCCACAGTTTTGCCGTCCATACTCATTACCTGTATCTGGTATTTACGGTCGGTTTTAAAGTCTCCGCGCAGGTACAATGCCTCTCCCTGCAGGCTGCCACTGAAAGAAAGCGATTGCGACAGTTTCCTGATGCCTGTCGTTAACGGATCGTGCAAATAACTTACAGTTTTCATACTAAAGTTGCCGATCGAAACATCATAATGAGTAGAATCCCAGGTGAGCAGGGGTGCACTATGGTTATTGTCAAACCAGAGGTAGGTGGTAGCAAATATTTCTCCGGTGATGGGATTGGGTGCTGAGTTGAGGGTGTCTATTTCGTGGTAGGTAGTTTTGATGCGCAGCACATTGGAGTAGCTCCCATTGGGCAGAATCAGCGAGCCCCAGCCGTCGGCTTCCATCTGCAGGCTGCCATGAAGATTGTTCGTTGCGCTCAAGGTCCAAAAGGTATCGTGGGCCATATCCTGATACATGATGGGCTTTTTTGCCATGAGTATCGGGTCGGTATAGATAAGTAGGTTGCCGGAAAATGAATCCGCTATGCCCAGACGCTGCCCGGTAGTGCTCGTCTTTTCGATATAAGTGAAGTTTCCGTTGTCGTCTTTTTTGACCAGGTTAGCCGTCGGAAAATTGGTGACGAAAGGTGTAATTGAAGGGTCATCATACCTTTCCGTTGCGGAGTCCACCGTTATCAGCGCGCTAAAATCCCAAAGCTGCGCCGGGCCGGCACCCCCGGGTGCTACATTCGTCATGTCGCAGATTTTTATCCGGATTACGGTACCCACGGTGTAATCGTGCATCGTAGTGATGGTAGGCTGTGCCTGTGCTACTGCTGCCATCAACAGCAGCAAGGCGGTCGTCGTCGTTTTTTTCATTTTCATACGGTTGTAGGTTCAAAGACTATGAACGTTTACAATCTGTTGGCAGAACACTATAAAATGGAATTGGGGTGACAAAGCCTGCACGCTGCTGCGCTCTATCCAAAATGACCTTTGAATATATTTTAAGGATTTACTTTCCGCACGATCAATAAATTTGCGGCAAAGAATTATCATGATGCGTTTGCTGTTTACATTTCTTTGTGCCTGTGCCGTCAGTATTTCGGGTTTTGCTCAGCAGGGAAAGCCCGTGTTTCCCGCTCCCAAACCGGAGCAGCTTGCCTATCGCAAAAAGGGCGCACCCATACCTCCTTTTGTGCTCGAAAAGACTTTGGGAGGCACCCTTACCAACACAAACCTCAAAAAGGGCAAGCCGGTGATGATGATGATCTTCCACCCGCTTTGCGACCATTGCAACTGGGTGATTGACTCGCTGAAACAAAACCAATCGTTATTTCAAAATACGCAGCTCGTACTGGTGGCGGAAGACCGAAACAAAGAGTACATGAAGGGATTTATTGATAAAGCAGGTCTAAAGGACAATGTGTTATTCAAGAATATTGGCACCGAGCGCGGCAATCTTATTTATTACATCTATACTTACGAACTACTGCCCCAGGTGAATTTTTACGATAAAAATTATAAGTTGGTGCATTCTTTTACCGGCAAAGCTCCTTTCGATTCTCTGAAGATGTTTATTCAATAAACGTCTTTTTCGGAGCCGTAGAAAGCGGCAGCAATACAATCCAAAAAGTTTCATGATTCTTTCAGATAAACGCATACTCGAAGAGATGGCCAAAGGCACCATCAAGATTGAGCCTTACCAGCGCGAATGCCTGGGCAGCAACAGTTATGATGTGCATCTTGGCAGCACACTAGCTACGTACAAAGAACACATACTCGATGCTAAAAAGCACAATACCATAGAGCCTTTCGAAATTCCCGAAGAAGGCTTTGTGCTCTATCCGCACATCTTTTACCTCGGGGTGACGATGGAATACACCGAATCGCATGCGCATGTTCCCTTTCTGGAAGGGAAGTCGAGCACAGGGCGACTGGGTATTGATATCCACGCTACTGCGGGAAAAGGCGATGTGGGTTTTTGCGGCAACTGGACCCTGGAAATATCGGTAAAACAACCCGTAAAGGTTTATAAAGGCATGCCTATAGGTCAACTGATCTACTTCCCTGTGGATGGCGAAATAGAGGTAAAGTACAACCAGAAAGGCAATGCCAAGTACAGCCATCAGCCCAATCGCCCGGTGGAAAGTATGATGTGGAAGAACAGCTTTTAGTCAGTATGGCTTGAAGAAATAAACAGGGAGCGGAAGGATTCGCTCCTTTTTTTTGCCCGCTACTAACGCTGCCGGTGGGGTGCTCGTCTTTTTATGCATATCCGGCATGTTAATATTTTTTGACCAGAGAAAAGTAAAAAGGGAAGAGTTTCGTCTCTTCCTTTTCTTATGAAAAAAGGGGCTAAAGCCCCCGTATCCTACCGATGTCTGTATTCCTTAGTTCTTGCCTACAATGAAGACAAAAGGCTCATGAGCACGCTCCTTCATGCTGCGGTGTACCTTAGCGGGCTTGGTGATTTTCTTATACCGCTGCAAATCCAGTACTTCCATTTGCCAGGTATGCAGGCGTTGTACCGCTGCATGGCGGATAAATGCAGAAAGAAAAACGGCATTGTAAACATCCGCCGCAATGATGTTGCGCTGATAATGTAACCATACTTTATTGCTCTTCCCCCACATAAAACACGTCTTTTTAGTTAACGGTGCCTTGGTTGCCTGTAAGCTTTATTGATGTCATTTCCGCAGCCGCAGCCTTTACTTCCACTACAACTTTGTGCCAACAAAAAGGTCATCCCTGCCAGCAGCATGGTTATCATTGCTTTGATACTTCCCTTACGCTTCATAAATCCGCTACTTTTGCGCAGGCCTAAAAGTACAGATTATTTTGAGCAGAAACGCTGCAAAACACATACTTATTGCCCCGCTCGACTGGGGCCTTGGGCATACTACCCGTTGCGTGCCGATCCTGCACCGGCTCGTGGAAACAGGCCATAGACCTGTATTTGCGGGCACTGAATGGCAGCAGGACTATATCCGCAAAACACTGCCTGGCCTTGAAACTCTGCAACTTCCCGGCTATGACATCCGTTATAACCAACCCGGCGAAAGGTTTGCATTTGCCATGCTCCGGCAGGTGCCGGGTCTGCTGGCCCGGGTCAGAGCCGAGCACAATTGGTTGAAAGAACTGCTACAACGCCGTTCCTTCGATGGTGTGATTTCAGACAATCGTTATGGTTTGTTCCACAAAGGGTTGCCCAGTGTGATACTTACCCATCAGTTGCGCATACAGACCGGTATGGGCGCACGGGCAGACGGCTTGTTGCAGTCTGTTCATTACCGGATGCTGCAGCGCTTCGATCAGATATGGGTGCCGGATATAGAGGAAAATGGCGGGCTTGGGGGCAGCCTGTCCCACCCGGACCGCCTGCCGAAAAACTGCAGATATATTGGCTTGCTTTCGCAGATGGACACAGCTCCGGTCGGTGGTGCTGCACCCGGCCTCCTGGTTTTGCTTTCAGGCCCCGAACCACAGCGCACGGTGCTCTCGGACCAACTGTGGAGACAGGTCGTGCAGCGAGGGGAACGCACCTACTTTGTAGAAGGCGCCGAGGCTACACGCAGACCCGAAGATATACCCGGGCACATACAATACTTTGGACGCCTTACCCGCAAGGCCCTGCAACCCCTGCTGCAGGCGGCCACCGGGGTGTGGTGCCGCAGCGGCTATTCTACGCTGATGGACCTTATGGCCCTCGGTAAGCAGGCAGTGGTGATTCCCACGCCCGGACAGACAGAACAGGAGTATCTGGGAAGTTCGCTTCATGAAAAGGGCCTATGCTATTGCCTCTCGCAAGATCAGGTAGAGCAGGGGGCGATCTTTTCACGCATAGCCTCGTTCCCGTTTTTAAAGCCTTTTGGGAAAGATGACTTCAATCATTATCAATCTGTGCTGACACAATGGATAGACACTTGCTAAGCAATACCTTTGCGCGCTGTGAACAATAGGGTAAAAGCACATCTGGCCTTGCTGGGCGCCAATCTTTTTTACGGCGCTGGTTTTACGGTGGCCAAGCATGTGATGCCCCGTTTGGTAGGGCCTCTGGGTTTCATCTTTATACGGGTTAGCGTGGTGATGGTTTTGTTCTGGATCAGCTTTGCCGGCGGGTCTGGATTTCGCACCACCATCGCCCGCAAAGACTGGAAGATTCTCGTATTGGGCGGACTATTCGGCGTGGCCCTGAATCAGATGCTTTTCTTCGCCGGGCTCAATCTTACCTTTCCCATCCATGCGTCGCTGATCATGATGAGCACACCGCTGTTGATCACAATTATATCGTTGTTCATGCTTCGTGAGCGCATCAGCTTTCAGAAAGCGCTGGGGCTCGTTCTGGGCATCAGCGGGGCTACGTTATTGATGAGCGCAGGCAAGGAAATCACCCTTACCGGAAACTCTGCCCTTGGCGACTTGTTTATCTTTCTCAATGCTGCTGCTTACGCTATTTATCTCGTTATCATCAAGCCCTTGATGCTTCGCTACAGGCCCATCATCGTCATACGCTGGGTCTTCTTCTTTGGTTTCCTGTTTGTGCTTCCCTTCAGCCTTCCCCAGTTTCTGGAAATACCCTGGTCACTGTTTGGCTGGGCCGATTGGCTTTCGGTAGGCTTTATCGTTATCTGTGTCACCTTTTTCACCTACCTCTGGAACACTTATGCATTGCAGCATCTTTCGCCGGCCACTGCGGGTGCGTATATCTACTTGCAGCCCATCTTTGCAGCGTTTATATCAGTAGTTGCCACGGGCGAACAACTTACCTGGATAAAACTGGTAGCCACACTGCTCATTTTTGCAGGGGTGTATCTGGTCAATTTTGGAATTAAACAAAGAAGAGCTGTTGTAAAATAGCTTTCCAAAACTATGGAGCAAAACAAAGGATTTATTTTACCGGACCGGCTTCAGGAGTACGGTCGCGATATTCAGCAGCAGCAGCTCCGATACCACCACAAGCGTGTGTTGGTGAGTAAGGAGTTCACGTTTGATGCAGCCCATCATCTGCATGCGTACGAAGGCAAATGCGGAAATCTGCATGGTCATACTTATCGGGTCATATTCGGTATCTCCGGATTGACTGGCGACGAGGGTATAACCCTGGATTTTTCGGAGATAAAGGCGATATGGAATGAGCAGATCGCTCCAAAACTCGACCATCAATACTTGAATCTAAGCCTTCCTGCCATGAATACCACGGCCGAGAATATGGTGGTGTGGATCTTTGAACAGATGGAAGCATCGCTGAAAGAACATCCGCAAGAGGCGCGAACGGAGTTCGTTCGTCTATATGAAACGCCCAGTAGTTTTGCTGAAGCTCGCCGCGAATGGATGTAAGCGCTCGCATGAAAACGCTACCCCTTATTTTTGCCACAGGGTTATGAGTAAGAAAAAGCAAGGTCGCACGGATGGACTCGTGTATTCCACCAATCAGGACTATTACAACGATTTTCAGGAATCTGCTGGCGGGCAGGAAACCTTGCCGAAAGATAAACAACGCCTGCGTGTGCAGTTGGATACCCGACAACGGGCGGGAAAAGTGGTGACACTGGTGGCCAACTTTGCCGGCAGCACTGACGATCTGGAGGCGCTGGGCAAACAACTGAAAACCAAATGTGGCACCGGTGGCAGCGTAAAGGACGGGCTGATTATCATTCAGGGCGACTACAAAGAAAAAATAGTGGCCTGGCTGAAAGACTGGGGCTATACCCAAACCCGGTAAGAAGGCGCTAATGTGCTTCCAGCCAGTTGGCCCCCACACCGGCTTCAGCAACCACAGGTACTCCGTTGGGCAGCTTCATGGCCGACTGCATCCCTTCCTGAATCAGCGTTTTTGCCGCCTCCACTTCGTGCTCCGGAACATCAAACACCAGTTCATCATGCACCTGCAAAATCATGCGCGTGCCCAAACCGCTTTCTTTGAGTAACCGGTGCACCTTGATCATCGCCAGCTTAATCATGTCTGCTGCCGTGCCCTGAATGGGCATGTTGATAGCATTGCGTTCGGCATATCCCCGCACCGTCTGGTTGGATGAATTAATATCCCGTAACCAACGCTTACGTCCCATCAAGGTCTCTACATAACCCGTTTCGCGGGCAAAGTTCATCTGGTTGTCCATATACCGCTTGATGGCAGGGTATTGCCGAAAATAATTGTCGATGATCTCTTTGGCCTCAGTTCGCGAAATGTTCAGATTTTCTGCAAGTCCCCAGGCACTTTGTCCGTAGATGATGCCAAAGTTTACCGCCTTTGCTGCCCGGCGCATCTGCGGGGTGACTTCCGTCTCCGGCACCCCATACACTTTTGCAGAAGTGGCCGTATGTATGTCTTTGTTTTCCCGAAAGGATTGTATCATACTTTCATCGCCACTGATGGCTGCAATGATGCGGAGTTCGATTTGTGAGTAGTCGGCAGAGAGAAGCTTCCAGCCCTCGGCGCGGGGTACAAAAGCTTTCCGGACTTCGCGACCGCGGTCGGTACGTATGGGTATGTTCTGAAGGTTGGGGTTGGTGCTGCTCAGCCTGCCGGTCACAGCCACAGCCTGATTAAAACAGGTATGTACCCGCCCGGTTTTCGGATGGATCAGTTGGGGAAGTGCATCGATGTAAGTGCTTTTGAGCTTGGTCAGCTCGCGGTACACCAATATGTCTTCTATGATCTGATGCTTGTTGCGCAGCTTTTGCAATACATCTTCGCCGGTAGCGTACTGGCCGGTTTTTGTCTTTTTCGCACTGTCGAGTTTCATCAGCTCGAAGAGTACCTCTCCCAATTGCTTGGGCGAGCCGAGGTTGAACCGGACGCCGGCATGACCAAACACTCTCTCTTCGGCCTGCCGGATCTCAAACTCCATTTCCTTACTGTAGTCATTGAGAAATGCAACATCAATGCCTACGCCCTCATATTCCATCTCCATCAGTACGGGTACCAGCGGGTTTTCTACATTTTGCAGGATATCGCCCACCGCAGCTTGTTCCACCATGGGCGTAAAACACTGTTTGAGCTGAAGGGTAACATCTGCATCTTCTGCCGCATATTCTTTCACAAGGGCAAGATCTACCTGTCGCATGCTGATCTGATTTTTTCCTTTACCGATCAGCGTATCGATGCTTATGGGTTTGTAGTGCAGATATTTAGCACTCAGTACATCCATACTACGCTTGCCCTCGGGTTCGATAACATAATTGGCCAGCATGGTATCATAAAGCTTACCCTTCAGCGCAAAGCCATAGTGCTTCAGCAGGGTCATGTCATACTTTAGGTTTTGGCCCACCCAGGTGATGTCTTCGCGGTCAAACAGCGGACGGAAACACTCCAGCAGGGAAAGTACGTCCTCCCGGTTTTCGGGCACCGATACATAGCAGGCTTCCGATTTTTTCCAGCTAAAGCTCATACCTACCAGTTCGGCCAGCATGGCATCAATATGGGTGGTTTCCGTATCAAAAGCTATTTCCTGTTGCGTCATCATCTGCGCTACCAAAGCCTTTGCTTCGTCCATGCCGGTGACGAGTGTGTAGTGATGCGGCTGCTCCGCTATGGTGATCAGGTTTTCGGGCACCGACTCGGTTGCTATTTCACTGGCACGTTCTACTACCGCTGCCGAAGGCCGGTTATCGGAAGCAGTGGCGCCCCTGTGGATCGGATTGCCAAAAAGATCGGTAGCTATGGTGGCAGCCGCGGAGTGAGGCAGCCCGGTATCTTCACCAAGTATTCTTTTGCCCAGCGCTTTAAATTCCAGTTCGTTGAAAATTTCCTTAAGCGCTTCCCGGTTCCAGTCCTTCACCCGGAAGTCTTCTTCATGAAACTGTATAGGAACGTCCGTGATGATGGTGGCTAATTTTTTACTCATCAGGGCGTTTTCACGGCCATTCAATACTTTTTGACCCAGCGCTCCCTTTATTTTTTCAGCATTGGCTACCACGTTTTCCAGGGTTTCATATTCTGCAAGCAACTTTGCTGCGGTCTTTTCGCCCACGCCTGCTATGCCCGGTATGTTATCCACCGCATCGCCCATCAGTCCCAGCATATCAATCACCTGATGTACGGATTTTATGTTCCATTTCGCGCATACCTCTGCCGGCCCGAGAATTTCTACTGCTCCGCCCTGATAGCCCGGCTTGTAGATGAATATTTGCTCCCGCACAATCTGCCCATAATCTTTGTCCGGCGTCACCATATACACGGTATATCCCAGATCTGCTGCTTCGAGTGCCAGCGTACCAATGATATCGTCGGCTTCGTATCCATCCACTTCCAGGCAGGGAAGATTGAGCGCTTTGATGATCCGCTTGATGTCGGGTAATGCCGATATTAGGTCTTCCGGCGCTTCCTGTCGGTTGGCTTTGTAGGCCGTAAAGTCAGTATGACGTTCGGTGGCTACATCGGTGTCGAACACCACGGCCAGATGGGTAGGCTTTTCTTTATTAATCAGATCGATCAGTGTGGAAGTGAACCCAAACTGTGCATTGGTATTTCTGCCGGTGGAGGTAACCCTTGGACTACGGATGAGGGCATAATAAGCGCGGTAGATCAGCGCCAGCGCATCTAGCAGAAAAAGCTTTGTTTCAGGGATGAAGCGAAGATAGCGATTGAAGAAATGAATGCCGAGTGCACGGCGCGGCAAAAGCTGCGGTGCCGTATCGCGATGTCGACAGAATGTTTCATTTTTGCCTGGCAAACGCCATGTGTCTATGCCGCTACTTCGGGAATGGGAAAGTGATCCGTACAGCCTCGCTGCTATTTGGGAAATAGCAGAGCCCGAGCATTTTTTTGTGGAACGCACCGGCATTCAATCTGCCGTCAGCAACCCAAAGCGCCGTATGGAGCATCTGGCTGGTCGCTTTCTGTTGAAGTATCTGAAACAGGATTTTCCGTTGCTCAATATCCGGGCCGACGCACAGGATAAGCCGCGGCTGGAAGGCAACCCCTACTATTTTTCCATCTCTCATTCTTTTCCTTACGTAGCTGCTGTAGTCAGTCCGTTTGCTGAGTGCGGTATTGACATACAGGTCTGGCATCCTCGCATTCTCTCAATACAGCATAAGTTTTTATCAGAGCAGGAGCAGGCATTGTTCGGTCAGGATCCGCGGCTGGTAACGCTGGCCTGGTGCATCAAGGAGGCAGCCTATAAGTGGCAGGGCCGAAGGGGCGTGGAGTTTATTGACCATCTTCCCCTGCTGCGTTTTGATAGCCAGGGGCTGAAAGCAGAGATTTCATTGCCTCTGGCCGGTAAGGGGTTTCGGTTACAGACCTGCGGTATCCTCAGTGAAGACTTTGCCTGCGCCTGTGTCGAAAACGACAGAGCAGCGAATGCCCGCGCTTAGATTGAGCGTGGCGACGTTCTCCTGTCCCTGGGTTGTACCGACACTGGCAAAAACCTGTTCCGTTTATTACATTTGAGCGATTACCAACTCTATTTTCTCACAAGTCAATGGGAAACACACCGTGAACACACTGCATCAACGCCTTTCGCTCTTCAGCTTCTGGACAGGCACCCTATTGCTGCTATGGGCTCAATTCTTTTTCTATCCGCGCTGGCAAAAGACCAATACCGAAGCAGCTATAGCCTGGGATGTATCGGGCTATTACTGGTATTTGCCTTCTGTATTTATTTATCACGATCTGAAGGGACAGCATTTTAAAGACAGCGTGCTTCATCAATACCGTCCTTCCAATGAAGATTTCCAACAGGGTTTTCTGCATAAGAGCGGAAATTATGTAATGAAGTATTCGTCGGGGATGGCCCTGATGTACTTTCCGTTTTTTGCTGCGGCGCATCTTTATGCACCTATCGCGGGCTATCCTCCCGATGGTTTTTCACTACCTTATCAGATTGCGATCAGTTTTGGCGGACTCCTGATTAGTTTAATCGGCTTGTGGTATTTCAGAAAGTTTCTGCTTCGGTATTATTCAGATCAGGTGACGGCCTGGCTGCTTTTACTACTGGTAGCCGGAACCAATTACCTCAACTACGCAGGTATTGACACCGGCATGTCGCATACATGGTTGTTTACCTTGTATGTTTTTCTGCTGCTCAATACTGACCTTTTTTATCAAACACACAAGAGAAAATATGCCCTGCGCATCGGATTGATTGTGGGTCTCGTTACACTTACGCGTCCCACAGAAATCATTTCCGTGCTCCTGCCCTTGCTTTGGGGACTGAACAGTCTTAGTATTGGTGACATCCGGAGGCGATGGAAGTTTTTTGCGGATCATAAGGGCGCTTTGCTGTCCGCTGTGCTGATCGCTGCGGCAATCATGATGATACAAAGTGTGTACTGGAAATATGCCAGCGGCGATTGGATTGTTTATAGTTATCAGGATCAGGGCTTCAACTGGTTGCGACCGCATATCAAGCAATATCCGTTTAATTACGAGACAGGATGGATTACCTATTGCCCCATGTTGCTGCTACCCTTCGTCAGCTTGCTGCCTTTTTGGGTAAAGAAGACAAACCGAGTGGCGATCCTCAGCTTTTTTCTTATAAACTTCTACATTGTTTCTGCGTGGAATGTGTGGCAATATGGCGGCAGGGCCATGGTGCAGAGCTATCCGGTTCAGTTTTTCATTTTGGGAGCATTAATAGAACAGGCTATGCGGCGCAACTGGCTGAAGTTGATTCTTTTCCCCGTGGTCGCTTTGTTTTTATACCTGAATATCTGGGTGGTGTATCACTATCACGCCGGTCAGGTAGATCTCAGTTTTGTAACCAAAGAATTTTATTGGCGGTCACTTGGCAGATGGAAGCTTGACCCAGAAATCAATAAACTGAAAGACACGAAGGAAATCTTTACCGGTACAGCCAAAAGCAAAACACTACTTTTTTCTGAAAATTTTGAACGAGACAGCATGGTGGTTTCCGAGACAGCCATTCCGGTAATAGAAGGCAAAGGCGCTTTGCTACTTACGGCCAGTCATCAGGAAAGTCCACACTGGAAGCTGAATTTATCGCCCGGAAAAGCGGGTTGGATGCGTGTGCAGGCTACTTTTCGGATAGATCAGAAAGAATGGGACCATTGGAAACAGGCCCAACTTACCATCGTTTGCCGAAAGGCTGATCAGGAACTCAAGCGAAACATGATCAGAGTACAGCCATTTATGAATGGCTACGATACCCGCATCATTCATCTGGATGCACGTCTGCCGAGTAACTGCGATGCGGTAGAAGTATTTATCTGGAACGCGGAAAGTGGCTTGCCACTGATGGTGGACGATTTGAGCGTGTGGACTTTTGATGAATAACGGCAACCGCAAAGGGACAAAATAACGACGAGCAAAATAATATAATATAAACATTTTTAGAAAAAATCTGAAAAAACTAGTGAATAATCTCCAAAAGCTATAGTTTTGCGGAAAATCTAATTTATGTCATCCTTACGTTTTCCTGCATTACAAGAGTTGGCAGCCGAAGAGCGCAAGATCAGCCATTACAATGGTAAGCGCATTACTTCCATGTTCAACAGCAACGTATTCACCGGTCGTACCATGCGTGAGTACCTGAGCGACGAAGCCTACAAGAGCCTGATGGCCTCCATCAAGGCAGGCGAAAAGATCAACCGCAGGATGGCAGACCAGATTGCGGCGGGCATGAAAGCCTGGGCTGAAGAACGTGGTGTAACACATTTTACACATTGGTTTCAGCCGCTCACCGGCACCACAGCCGAAAAACATGATTCATTTTTTACTATAAAGAGCGACGGCACGGCTATCGAACTTTTCGACGGCGATGCGCTGATACAACAAGAGCCCGACGCTTCATCTTTTCCTAACGGTGGCATACGCGCTACCTTCGAAGCGCGCGGATATACGGCATGGGATCCTTCGTCGCCTGCTTTTATCATGGAGAGCGGCTATGGAAAGACATTATGCATTCCCACTAGTTTCATTGGGAACAACGTAGGATCGCTCGACTGGAAAGCGCCCTTGCTCAAATCTATTGCCGCCATCGACAAAGCTGCCGTGGATGTATGCCGTTATTTTGACAAAAATGTAGATAAGGTAACGGTTACGCTGGGTTGGGAACAGGAGTATTTTGTGGTGGACGAAAGTCTTGCCAATGCCCGTCCGGACCTTGTAATGTGCGGTCGTACGTTGATCGGTCATGCACCTGCAAAAGGTCAGCAACTGGAAGACCACTATTTCGGTTCTATCCCTGAGCGGGTATTCGCCTTCATGCAGGATTTTGAACAGGAAGCCTACAAGCTGGGGATACCGCTGCGTACACGGCACAACGAAGTAGCGCCCGGACAGTTTGAATGTGCACCCATTTTTGAAGAAGTGAACATAGCGGTAGATCATAACTCGCTGCTGATGGACATTATGAATAAGGTTGCGAAGCGCCATAAACTTAAAGTTCTGCTGCATGAGAAACCCTTTGCCGGCGTAAATGGTAGCGGAAAGCATAACAACTGGAGCATGGCTACCGACACGGGCGTAAACCTGCTGGCTCCCGGCAAAACACCACGCACCAACCTGATGTTCCTCACCTTTTTTGTGAACACCATCAAGGCGGTACATGATTATGCAGATCTGCTTCGTGCAGCTATTGCCTCTGCCAGCAACGACCATCGCCTCGGTGCCAACGAAGCTCCCCCGGCTATCATTTCTGTATTTACCGGCACTTATCTTTCTCAGGTGCTGGACGAAATTGAAGAAAGGGTAAAAGACAAGTTCAGTGAGCAGGACGAAGTAATACTGAAGCTCGACATCCATAAGCAAATACCCGAATTGCTGATGGACAATACCGACCGCAATCGCACGTCGCCTTTTGCCTTCACCGGAAATAAATTTGAATTCCGCGCCGTGGGCTCTTCAGCCAATTGTGCCTCGGCAATGACGGTGCTCAATACCATTGTAGCTGAGACTTTGAAAGGCTTTTCCAAAGACGTGGATGCGCTGATTGAAAAGGGTGAAAAGAAAGAAATAGCCATTCTGCATGTGCTGCGCAACTATATTACTCAGTCGAAAAACATCCGCTTTGAGGGCGATAACTATAGCGACGAATGGGCGGAAGAAGCTGCAAAACGCGGACTGAGCAATTTCAAAACCACGCCCGAAGCGCTGGATGCGCTGGTAACAGAAAATGCTAAGAAGGTGTTTTTCAAAAATGGCATCTACACTGAGCGCGAACTCGAAGCAAGGCACGAGATCATGCTGGAAGAATACATCAAAAAAGTGCAAATTGAGGCGAGAATACTTGGCTACATCTGCACCAACCATATTCTGCCTTCTGCTATCAACTATCAGAATGTTTTGATCCAGAATGTAAAAGGTCTGAAGGAACTGGGACTTGGCGATGATGCCTACCGCTCTCAAATGAATTTGCTGAAAGTAGTGAGCAATCATGTTCAGGAGATCAACGACAATGTGGAAGCCATGATCGAAGCACGCAAGAATGCGAATAATGAAACCAGCTCGCACACACGCGCCAACAGCTATTGCAACAACGTGAAGCCTTTCTTCGACAAGATTCGCTACCACGCCGATAAGCTGGAACTGGTGATCGATGATAAACTGTGGCCCATACCTAAATATCGTGAGATGTTGTTCTTAAGATAAGGCAACGAAATGCAGGCTATCGAAGCCGCTCCGAAAGGGCGGCTTTTTGCGCAGTCATCGGTAAATCAGGAAGCGTCTGTGTTTTGATCGGCACAAAAAAAGCACAGGGTTAGTTTCCTGTGCTTTGAACTTTTTTTGGTGTGGATACTCTAATAGACTTCTCCGTTGGTCTTGTATCGTCTTAGTCGTTTTTCGGCACGCACCAGCTTATCGTGCACCACATTTTTTTCGTGGGGCGTCCAGTAGTCGTCGGCGTCGTATTTGGTGATCGCTTCCTTTATTTTTTCCTGCTCGTCCATGAGTTTATAATACTCGCGTTCTGTGATCTTTCCGCGCTTGTATGCCGACTTGATCACCCGCTCCTGCTGCTTCTGTTTACTCTTGAAATTTTGTGCAGATGCCTGAAATGAAATGGCCAGCAGGGCAATGAAAACTAAGTATAGCTTTTTCATGACCAGTTATTTTGTTTCAGTTTTCCGCAACAATTATGCCTAAAGTTTTATCAGTTCGTCAGTCTTACGGTCGAAGAAATGATAGTGCGTAATGGGTGCATTGTTATCCGTCACCACCTTCACTTTTACCTTATAATTCCAGTACCACTTCCAGATCTGAGAGTTGAAGAAATTTCCCTTGGTAAGGAAGGCGGCCATGATAGGATGTACATGCAATGCAAGGTGGCGGTGACCCTGATTGATAAGATACTTCAGGTCTTTCTCCATATCATCGGCAATCAGAATCGAAGGACCGATCTTTCCGGTTCCCTTGCAGGTAGGGCAAACTTCGGCCGTGCTGATGTTCAGCTCCGGTCTTAGTCGCTGCCGCGTAATCTGCATCAGCCCGAATTTGGAGATAGGCAGGATGGTGTGGCGCGCACGGTCGTTGGTCATAAAACCTTCCATGGCCTCGAGCAACTTCTTTTTGTTGTCGGGCAGCCGCATATCAATAAAGTCGATGATGATGATGCCTCCAAGGTCGCGCAGGCGCATTTGTCGTGCAATTTCCTTTGCAGCTTCCAGGTTGGTAGCCAGCGCATTATGTTCCTGAGAGGCGTCGGCGGCGCGGGTGCCGCTGTTCACATCGATTACATGCAGTGCTTCCGTATGTTCGATGATCAGGTAGGAGCCACTTTCCAGATTTACCGTTTTACCAAAAGACGATTTCACCTGTTTGCTAACGCCATACTGATCAAAAATAGCCTGGTTGGTATTGTGAAATGATACGATATCTTCCTGTTCGGGAGAAATGCGCATCACATATTCCTGCGTATCTTTTACCAGCTTACGATCGTTGATCACTATTTTTTGAAAGCTATCGTTCAGCAGATCGCGCAGAATGGAAGTCGTTTTATCCTGCTCGCTGAGAATGATCTGTGGCGCTTTGGCTCCTTTCAGGTTTTTCTGAATGTTCTCCCACATGCTCGCCAGCTCCAGCATATCCGCATGCAGCTCTGCCGTGTTCTTCCCTTCGGCCGCCGTGCGTACGATCACGCCGAAGTTTTTTGGCTTTATGGCTTCTACAATGCGCTGCAGCCTTTTCCGTTCGTCGGCAGAGTGAATCTTTCGAGAAATGGCTACTACATCGTTGAAAGGCGTCACCACCACAAATCTACCCGGAAGCGATATTTCACAGCTCAGTCTCGGTCCTTTTGAGGAAATGGGCTCTTTAAGGATTTGCACCAGCACCTCAGGTTTTCCGGAGATGACCTCTGTGATTTTTCCGCTTTTGATGATATCGGTTTCGTTGGGAAATTTTCCGAAGTCGCCACCCCAGGATGTATTGCCGTCAATGGATTGCCGGGTGAATTTGAGCAATGATTTAAAATAGGGGCTCAGATCTGTATAATGCAAAAATGCGTCCTTCTCGTAGCCTACGTCCACGAAAGCGGCATTGAGCCCGGGCATCAGCTTTTTTACTTTGCCGAGATATAGATCTCCCACTGCAAACTGATCCTGCGCATGCTCGTAATGTAGTTCTACGAGCTTTTTATCTTCCAGCAGCGCTATTTCTACGCCATCGCCGGAAGCGTTGATAATAAGTTCTTTGTTCATGCTACCGTCTTTTTTCCGTACGCTCCGGCGGGCCATCTGTTCAGGAAAGCCACGGTGCAGGCCTATGCTTGCACAATGACAAAACCTTACACCTCAAGCCATGGTCTCAAACGATGCTAAAGATGTAAGGAAATGTCTGCCAGACGAAAATTCGGAAGGCTGTATTGAGAATTGGAAAAACAGCCAGGGAATATTTTCCCCCGGAACTACTTCTTCTTATGACGGTTCTTTCTCAAACGCTTTTTACGTTTGTGTGTAGCAATTTTATGTCTTTTTCTCTTTTTACCACAAGGCATAACACAGAAATTTAAATAGTTACTTAAAATGTTTTAATATACTCGTCAACATCCTTACTAAATTCAGGATTGTTCATCACTTGTTTGGCATGCTCCAGCAGCTCAATGGCTTTTTGCCGGTCACCCTTATTTTTATAGGCTTCTGCCATTCCCAGCATCGCTTCGATATTGGTAGGGTCGGCCTTTACTACAGTTTCAAAGCGGGCTATTGCCTTATCAAACTGCCCCGATACAATGCCCTGTTGTCCCAAAATCAGGTTTGCAGGTATATTGTCCGGGTGTTTTTGGGTCACATCCCGCAGCAGCATAATGCCCTGCATGGTTTCTCCCGTTCCTATATAACACTCGGCAAGGTTTACTTTCAGGCTGTCGTTTTCCGGGTCAAGCTGTAGTGCGCGGTTAAAGCCTTCGGCAGCCATTTGCCCGCTCCAGAGCTGCACACCTTCTGATGTGGCCTTGCGGGCCTGCTCCAAAAATAATTGGGCTGCAAAATTGAGCTTTTTTTCCGAATTCTCCAACTTGCCTTCTAAAAGGAAATAATAAGCGGCTACCTGAGGCTGATGGTGCTGCAGCCACACCCTTGCCAGTGTATCAAAAACAACAGCCATACGCGAGGAATCGCTTATGGCTGCAAGTTGGTTCTCAATGGTCTTTATTTCTTCTGCAGCATGCGCGGGCAACTGCGTGCGCGCCTGCGAAAGAACAGAGTCGAAAGAGGCTGGTTGGGAGGCATGCGGGCCATTGGCTGCGCCTGCCATAGGTGCCTGAGCACCGTCTTTTTTGGGTGGCACACGGCTCACCCCGAAGTACAAGACTGCTATGAGCGCAATAGCTGCAGCGATGGTGTAATAATGAACCTTACGCAAAAACTTTGATTTTAGTGCGCAAAGGTAGCAAAATCACACGGCTGCATCGCCTGCTATTGTTCAATAAGGTCGGCTTCGCTGTGCTCAACCAGTTCGTGCTTCGATTCTTTTACGGCCTGCACAAATTCTTTTGCCGGCTTAAAAGCAGGAATGAAATGTTCGGGTATCTCTACGGCCACATTCTTTTTGATGTTGCGGCCAATCTTTGCAGCTCTCTTCTTGAGGATAAAGCTGCCAAATCCGCGTACATATACCGGTTCTCCCTCAATCAGTGAAGTTTTTACTTCTTTGAAGAATGCTTCAAGAGCCACCAGGATGTCCACTTTAGGAATTCCGGTTTTTTCAGCAATGCTGCTTACCACGTCGGCTTTTCTCATAAAGGCTTTTTTAAAATTTTAAATGAATAATACAGTGAAACAAAAAATAGTGGATCATAAACCGAAAAAGCCGGCTTAGAAACCTTTAGCTGTGGGACGGCAAAAAAACCGTACCGCGCAAAGGTATAACAACAACCAGACCATACCATAATATATTGCCAAAGCGGTCAGATTTTGTTTTTCGCACCCGGCGTTTTTTTGCTTCGCACACGCGCTATTCCGCTTGCAGCAAGTGTTTTCCGGTGTTTAACGTTTTTTGATTACTATTTCGTATTTCTAAGCTTCTGATTTAGTGCCCTTTAAGCGGCATATGCAAATAACGTGTATTTGTGGTAATATTTGCCCAAGTTGTTTCTCTGCACTCTATATATATGTGGAAACAGCGTTGCGTAAATTCCTCATTTGTTTAGGGAAAATACATCCGTTTTTCAACAAAAAATCCTTACACGGCAGGTCGTACTTTTGCCGCAAAAAATATCCGCAATGGGAGTAGTTGAAAAGCGAAGGGCCGTGGCTATCTGGCTGTTGACTGGTGTTTTCATGATCATCGTGCAGGTACTATTGGGCGGTGTCACCCGGCTCACGGGCTCCGGATTGTCTATGACCAAATGGGATCCTATCATGGGTTGGATCCCGCCGCTCAACCTGCAGCAGTGGAACAAAGCCTTCGATGGCTACAAGCATATTGCTCAGTACAAATACCTTAACGCAGACTTCACGCTCTCCGATTTTAAGTTCATATTTTTCTGGGAATGGCTGCATCGGCTGTGGGCACGCCTATTAGGTGTGGTGTTCGCCACAGGGTTCATTTATTTTTTGGTCAAAAAATATTTCGACCGCGACATGGTTGTTCCCTTCCTGATCCTTTTCCTACTCGGTGCCCTGCAGGGTGCTATCGGGTGGATTATGGTTGCGAGCGGATTGAACGATACGGATTTGTATGTAAGTCACATCAGGCTGGCGGCACACTTCATAGCGGCGCTTGTCTTGCTTTGCTATACCCTTTGGTTTGCCCTGCGGCTGCTGGTGCCGGAAGGTCGTCGCCTGCAAGACGATCGCCTGCGGCGGTTCACACTCATCGTTATCGTAGCGCTGGGCCTGCAACTTGTTTATGGTGCCTTTATGGCGGGACTTAAGGCGGCGCCCTTTGCTCCTACCTGGCCGTCTATCAATGGTGTTTATCTGCCTGCCAGCCTCGCCACCAAAAGCTGGATCAATGATCAGGTCAACGTTCAGTTTTGGCACCGGCAACTGGCTTATCTGTTGGGTACGTTGCTTATTTTTTGGTTTGCAGCCGCCACCCGCGCATCCCGGTCACAGCCGCAGGCCCTGCTTACGGCTGCCCGCTGGTATCCGCTGGCGCTGGTGCTGCTGCAAATTGTTCTGGGTATCCTCACCGTGCTGCATGCACCCAAAATGATGGCCAGCCGCTTTGGCAGCTACGAATTGCTGGCAGAAGCTCATCAGTTGGTGGCCATGTTTCTGCTGGTAGCGTTGGTGATAAATTATTACGGGCTAAAAAGGATTAGCGACTAAAATTCAACTTAATTGTCACTAAAATATTTTTGAAAACAAAAAAAAGTTTTCTTAATTTACTTCCGTTCCTTACCTTAAAGATGATACCGTATGAACTCCTCATTCGTTTCGCTGCGATCTTTCGTTTTGACTTCCGGTAGCACGCCGTTTTTGAAGCACCGAGTCCCAGTAGTTTTTAAACCAGCACTTTTTTTAACAACTCCTTGTCTTTGCCATTAAATTCCCTAAATTTATAGCCCAACTACCCACGTGGTGGCAGTTGTCTATTATAGAATCGTTAAAAAGTATTTTTTCTCCATAAAGCACAATTTATTATGAAGAACAAGTTTACCCTGAGGCTGCTAATGCTGTTGGCACTTCCCCTGTTATTTTATTTCCCTGCAAATGCTCAGTTCAACTGGGCGCAGACTGATTCCTTTCGCCACGGCGGACCCGGTGTTAACGGATCCGGTGGATCTGCAGGCTGGGGAGAAGAATTATATAATGACAACGCCCGGAATTTTACAACTATCCCTCCCTACGGCACAAGTCAAGCCGGCGAATTTACTTTTGTTAGTAATAATGGATGGATTAAATCATGGTGGGACTTTGCTGCAACGGTAGGATACATTGACAAGGTGGTTTTTTACAAAAATGACCGCCCAATGTTGAGCTGTATGATGCTTCATTGGAACGGAGCTACGTGGGATACTGTTACTATTCGGCACCATGGCGTGGAGACAGACGTTTACTATGAGACTTCAAACAATGTGGTTGATTCTTTTGACATTGTAGGTTGCAAACATCATAACCATTTGGCCAACACAAGCCCAACACCAAATGGTTCGATAGAAATTTTCCCATCAACAATAGGAAATGCTGTTGACACCATCATGTTTGTAAATATTGATGCCGGGCAAAACACAACTGCAAGTTTTAGAGAAATTCAATTTTGGAAGCGAAGTGGTTGCACGGGTGTCGGAACGGCGCAGATTGTGGCTGGCTTCGGGGACAATCCACCAACTGCCGCTCCAACAATTAATATTTGTCCGGGGTATGACGTTTATTTTCATGCTAGTTCAAATTGGACTGATACCGGTCACCGCTATCAATGGCAAATAAAAGTTCCTCCGGCAACGACTTTTTCGAACATCCCCGGCGAGATTGGGCCCGGATATGTTTTTAATAACAGTTTTAATGCTACGGTACGACTAATAGACAGTTGTGTCACCGGTGGCGGCCCTGCGTTAATAAGTAATGAAATTGCAGTAAACGTTTCGCAGAATTACTACAGCTATACCAACACTGGCTATTTGATGACTTTTGATAATGCCTGGGTTAGTAGTAGTTGTTTACCTGCACCGTTTGCTCGTGACCTGCCAGATATGTATTGGTCAAATTCCCCGCCTTATGGAACTAACACATGGAGAATTGATACCGCTAACACGGGAACGTCCGGTTGGACTAGCTCTACAGCAACCGGCAATTTTAACACGGCAAAAAACGCTGCTTGTATCCCCTATGGAGTGGTGCGCCCAGCTGCTACACGTTATGCCGCACGTCTCCATACAGCCGGCTTAAGTTTCCTGCCGGGTTCAACAGGAAATCTGGATTTGCATGTTGACTTTAGTGGTGTTACCGCAAACAAGGCGATGTATTTTTACTACACGAACACCAACCCGTTCAATTATGATTCGTTAAACGTACTGCTATCTACAAACGCAGGACAAACGTGGACCAAACTGGGAACCTTTGATACATCCGCGACATTTAAGAAAAGAATGGTGCCGATTCAGTCGAACTCTGCACAGACGATCGTACGATTCCAAGGCATAAAAGTTGGTTCGGAAAGCTCCGATATCGGACTTGATAGTGTCTTTATCGCACCACCATGTAACGGAACTCCAACTGCTGGGAATATCAAGCCACATTATGCTATGTCCAACAAAACGGTAACAGTGTGTGCTGGTGCTACGATTGACCTAACCACACTTGGGGCCACAGTGGGGGGGGATTTGATCTATGAATGGCAGCAGAATACAAATGGCGTGAGCTGGACACCAGTAAACGGTGGTATCGGATCTGATAATTTGTTTTTTGTAACGCCACCCATTTATGATACTGTACAATACCGTCTTGCTTTGAAGTGTGGAGCTAGCGGAACCGTTGTTTACTCTGATACACTTACTGTAAACATTTCAGGGAACGGTCCTAGTTACGCATCGTTACCATACAGGCAAAACTTTGAAAGTTGGGGTACAGCTTGCAGCCCTGGCGATGTTCCGCTTTCGGCAAACAACGTTATCAACTGGGCAAACGGTCAATCCAGCGGATACGTAGTGTCGAACGTACCTACTACGAGCAAGGGTAATGCATCCTGGAGAATTGAGAATAACTCAAGCACTACTTCGAATTGGAGCAATATAGGTGTAGGCCTTTATTCGCCACCATCGGCCAGCTTATTACATTCTGCACGCTTCCACTCTAACGGGGCATGGTATAATCAGAAGGGCAACCTGGATCTTCTGTTTAATGGAAGCTCCGTGAACGGTCCTAAAGAAGTTCGATTCTATTACATCAATACGGGTGGTTTTGACTCGTTGCAGGTGTATTATTCTTCTGATGCTGGTAATAACTTCGCGAAGCTGGGAGGATATAAGACAAATAATGGCTGGACCCAATATACCGTTCAGGCGCCATGCAGTACACCAAATTGTGTGATTCGATTTCAAGGATCTGGTTCCTACGGCGACCAATCCGACATCGGGCTTGACAGTGTTACGGTTACCAACCCTTGTAATGCAATGCCAAATGCGGGTACACTTTCCTTCGCCAATCCTTGCCCCGGTGCCACCTTTACGCTTAGCCTGACGGGCAATTCAAACTCGGGTGGTCTCGTGTACTATTGGGAAAAATCAACAGACAGCATTTTCTGGTCTTCAGTTTATCCTGTGGGTCAAAACGATACCACCAAGACTTTCTTTACCACTAATATTTCGCAGAACACCTGGTTCCGTGTACGGGTAAAATGTCTGTACACCGGTCAGGAGTCTATGACCGTGCGGCAGATAAAAGTTGCTGAATTCTATTATTGCTACTGTGGTGCCACCGCAACTTCCAGTGCGGGTGCTGATATCGGTAATGTAAACATCAAACGCTTGCCGGCGGGTACCAACCTCCTGAACAACGGAACGGCAACGCCACAAAACAACAACGGAACGGCTATTGGAACTTATTCCGATTTCCGTGTGGGTAACCCCAACGGCGGAGTAACACCTTTGTACAATCCTCAGCCTTCGCACTATCCCACACCGATCTATCACGATACCAGCTATACGCTGCTCGTATCTCAGATCAACAGCGGTTCATTTACGCCCTCTACCGTAACGGTATGGATCGATACCGATCGCAACGGTTTCTTCGACAACGACGAAATCTTCCTGCAGCAAACTACTTCCATCACTTCTCTGCCGCCTCAGCGTGTGGACGTGACGTTTGCCTTGCCGCCTTCTACACCGGTGGGTATTACCGGTATGCGCGTGATGCTGGAGCAGGGATCGAATGTGACGTCTGTGCCTTGCGGACCGATTGCCAATGGAGAGGTGGAGGATTATCTGATAGAAGTGCGTGATCACCCGTGTACGGGTCCGGCTTCGGCAGGTATTGTTGAGCAGAGTGATACTACGGTCTGCGTAAACTATACGGTGAAGCTTACGGACACTACCCACGCCACCAAACAATATGGCCTGAGCTATGTATGGCAATATTCACCCGACAGTAACAGTTGGGCCGACATTGCCGGGTCTGCCGGCAAGGATACGGTAAGCTCCATCATCACGGCGCAAACCTATTACCGCGTGCGCATGGTTTGTCTCGTTACCTTCGATACCGTGTACAGCAATGTGGTAAAAGTGGCCATCAACCCGCCTTATGCTTGTTATTGCTATAGCCTGGCTAATGGTGGCACAAAAGATACCAGCGATATCGGCGCCGTTACCTTTGCCAATTTCTATACCGCACCGCAAGGTCCGCATCTGCAAAACCAATGGGCGATAGAAGCGCGTACGGACTGGACCAAACTTGATACCCTGCACCTTTGGGTGGATACCACTTATCAGTTGCTGGTCTATCATACCATGAAGTCGGTGACGCACGGTGATGCCAAGATAACCCTGTTCATGGATCTTAACAGCGACCTGCAATACAACACCGGACCAGGCACCACCAATGAAAGATTGTGGACGGGATATACTACATCAACTTACTTTACGGTGATAGACAGCATCACGATTCCCCATTATGCCTTCCCCGGTGTGCTGACCGGTATGCGCATCATCCTTAACAATGATACAGGTCCCAATGTGCCTTCCGACAGCGCCTGCGGGCCGTATGTATCCGGTGAAACCGAGGACTATGTAGTGATGTTCCATGATCCGCTGCATCCATGGCCGATCAACGTAGGAGTGCAAGACCCGTCTAAGGTTTCGATCTTCAGGGTGTATCCGAATCCGACAACAGGAACGGTGAACGTGAATTTTGAGGCCACAAGAGATGTGGAGGAAGCTACGATAACCGTGACCAATGTAACAGGTCAGGTAGTGCTGCGTAAGGCCTTTGCACACCCCGGAAAATCCTTGAATGAAAGCCTCGATCTTACACATGTAGCCGCCGGCGTTTACATTGTAGAACTGAAGGCTGATGACGAACGTAAGATGAATAAACTGATCGTGCGGTAACGCAAGAATCTAACCTAAAGAAAATGGGCTGCAGACGCAGTCCATTTTTTTTGTGGGCGGGCAAAAAAGATGACAAAAATTTAACGATTTGGTTTCAGAAAGTCAAGCCGCCTACCATAAAAATTACACCCACAAGGGAGTGGAAAACTTCGTGAATCGCCGGGATTTATTGCCGGAAAAGGCTTTAGCAATTTATCCACAGACGGCTGGATAAATATTAGATGTTCGCTTCAAGGGGTTTGATATTTTCGTATGCTCTCGTTTGAGAAAATACTGCATTAACTAACTCCAAAATATACTTTTTTATGAGCGCTAAAACAAAGTCAAAAGGCAATGGCCTTTCCTTTAAGCGTCACTATACGCGTGATGGTGTAAGTCCCTATGACATGTTTGAATACGATTACCGGACATCGGTGATTCGTAATCCGAATGGTGAAAAGGTGTTTGAAATGACCGATGTGGAAGTACCCCGCCATTGGTCGCAGATAGCCACCGACATTCTGGCCCAGAAATATTTCAGAAAGGCCGGTGTGCCGCAGCCTGATGGCACTACAGGTCGCGAGACCTCCATAAAGCAGGTAGCTCACCGTCTTGTCGACTGCTGGAAAGGATGGGGAGAACGTTATGGTTATTTTGCCAGTGCAGAAGATGCCCGCGTGTTTTATGAAGAGCTGGTGTACAGCATCCTGTACCAAAGCTGCGCACCCAATTCCCCGCAATGGTTCAATACCGGTCTGTTTAGCAGCTACGGTATAGACGGTACGCCGCAGGGTCACTTTTTTGTAGATCCGGAAACCGGTAAGCTGGAGCGCTCGAAGAATGCCTATGAACGTCCTCAGCCTCATGCCTGCTTCATCCTTAGTGTAGATGATGATCTGGTGAACGAAGGTGGCATTATGGACCTTTGGGTGCGGGAAGCCCGCATTTTTAAGTACGGTTCCGGTGTGGGCACCAACTATTCCAATATCCGTGCTGAAGGTGAAAAACTGAGTGGTGGCGGCACCTCCAGCGGACTGATGAGCTTTTTGAAGATAGGGGACCGCGCTGCCGGCGCCATAAAGAGCGGTGGCACCACAAGGCGAGCTGCGAAGATGGTTTGCCTGGACCTCGACCATCCTGAGGTAATTGACTTCATAGACTGGAAAGTAGAAGAAGAGAAAAAGGTGGGCGCGCTTATTGCCGCAGGCTATGCTTCGGACTACGAAGGCGAGGCTTACCGCACCGTTTCCGGTCAGAATTCGAACAACTCCGTTCGCATTCCCAACGAGTTTTTCCGCCGTCTTACCAATAATGAAAACTGGGACATGACCGCTCGTACAGACGGACGTACCATGAAATCCATTCCCGCAAAGGAGATGTGGGAGAAGATTTCTTATGCGGCCTGGCGTTGTGCAGATCCCGGCACCCAATACGATACCACCATCAACGAATGGCATACCTGTCCGGAAGGAGGCAAGATCCGGGCTTCGAATCCATGTTCAGAATACATGTTCCTCGATAACACTGCCTGCAACCTGGCTTCACTCAACCTTCGCCGCTTCTTCAATGAGGCAGACAATAGTTTTGACGTAGGAGGCTTCGAATATATGACCCGTCTTTGGACCGTAGTGCTCGAAATTTCCGTACTCATGGCTCAGTTTCCCTCACCGGAAGTAGCTCAGCTTAGCTACGACTACAGGACACTGGGTCTGGGCTATGCCAACCTGGGATCGATGCTGATGGTCAGCGGCATTCCTTACGATAGTGAGGAGGCCCGGGCGATAGCGGGAGCCATCACGGCAATCATGAACGGTGTGGCTTATAAAACTTCTGCGGAAATGGCCCGCGCCCTCGGTGCCTTCCCCCGATACGAAGAGAACAAAAAGCACATGCTCCGCGTGATGCGCAATCACCGTGCTGCGGCTTATGATGCCAGCGAAGCCTACGAAGGACTGGAGACAAAACCGATGGGCATCAATGCGAAGTATTGTCCGGACTATTTGCTGAAAGCCGCTACCAAAGCATGGGACGACGCTGTGAAAATGGGCGAGGAATATGGTTATCGCAATGCACAGGCAACGGTGATTGCTCCTACGGGTACTATAGGCCTGGTGATGGATTGCGACACCACAGGCATAGAACCCGACTTCGCTCTGGTGAAGTTTAAAAAGCTTTCCGGTGGAGGATATTTTAAGATCATCAACCAGTCTATACCCGCTGCACTTAAGAATCTTGGATACAAAGACCATGAGATAGATGCTATTGTGAAACATGCTAAAGGACATGGCACCTTTGCGGGTGCACCTTTCATCAACCATCAGAGTCTTAGCGAAAAAGGTTTTATTGCCGAGGAACTGAAAAAGCTGGATACCGCTGTAGAAAGCGCCTTCGAAATTGGTTTTGTGTTCAACGCTTATACCCTGGGTGAGGAATGCATGCAGCGTCTGGGATACACAGCAGAACAATATTATGCACCCGACTTCAATTTGCTGGAAGAACTGGGCTTTAGCGATGAAGAAATAGACGCCGCCAATGACTATGTATGTGGTACAATGACGGTAGAAGGCGCCCCCTACCTTAAAGAGGAGCATCTGCCCGTATTTGATTGTGCAAATAAATGCGGAAAGAAAGGCCAGCGTTACATTCATCCTCACGGACACATCCGTATGATGGGAGCTACACAACCCTTTATTTCCGGCGCCATCTCCAAGACCATCAACCTGCCACATGAGGCTACGGTAGAGGAAATTAAGGATTGCTATTTCCTGAGCTGGCAATTGGGCATTAAAGCCTGTGCTTTGTACCGTGATGGTTCCAAGCTTTCGCAACCGCTAAGCAATAAGAGCGATAAGAAGAAGAAAAAAGCCGAAGAGACCGAGTCCACCATAGCCGCCGAAACAGCTTCTCAAATCGTAGATATGGGCCAGCTCACTATTAATGAACTGCTGGAAGAAGTAAACAAGCGCGTGCAGGCAAGCCCGGATACCCAACTGAAGCGCGAGCTCAGCCGGATAGTAGAACGCAAGCAACTGCCGGCGAAACGCAGGGGCTATACTTTTAAGGCAAAAGTGGGCGGCCAGCCTTTGTTCGTACGCACAGGCGAATATGGCGATGGAACATTGGGAGAGATTTTCCTCGATATGGCCAAAGAAGGAGCAACGATGCGGAGCCTGATGAACAGCTTTGCCATAGCCGTGTCCGTAGGTCTGCAGTATGGTGTACCGCTCGAAGAGTTTGTGGACAAGTTTACCTTCACCCGTTTTGAGCCTTCGGGTGTGGTGGATCATCCCAACATCAAATCATCAACATCGGTTCTCGACTTTATTTTCCGCTTGCTGGCTTATGAATATCTGGATCGTACAGACCTGGTTCATGTGCCCGACCCCGAAAGGCTAAAGCCCCAGGAAGAAGCGACGCATCAGGAACTATCTCAGGTACGGATTACCGCACCGGCACAGAAGCCCAAAGCACAGACCGCCCCTCGTCCTGTAGGAGCCGCTGCGCCGCATGCTGCAGACGTAAAGAAAATGATGGGTACCAGCGCTGACGCACCTGCATGCCGCAACTGTGGAAACATTACCTTGAGAAACGGCACCTGCTACATGTGTCCCAACTGTGGCACGACTACAGGCTGCAGTTAAAATATTAAGTAACCATTAGCCTCACAACTACAAGCCGTCTCCGCGAAGGGACGGCTTTTTTCATCCGGATTAGCCTGGCATTAAATACCGTTCTAAGTCTTCTACATATACGATACTTCCCTAACTTCAAGCCTCATTCAAACCGGTTACACCATGAAGACAAACTTACGCCTCCTCTTTTTACTCATTATTGTGTTTTCCCAAAAACCGCTGCGGGCTCAAACGCCCACGGTCGGGCTTTTTCTGAATTCACCTCAGTCCTACAACGGTTATACCTTGTTTTCCGGGTACATGGGCGATACTCTGTATCTGATCAACAACTGTGGCAAACTGGTAAAAAAATGGCACAGCAATTTTCGCTCGTCCCGCAATCCTGCTTACCTGACGCCAAACGGCGAGATCGTTTATGCCGGAAAAATATCGCAGGATTTTAACTCCGGAGCAGGGCTGCTCGAGCGTCAGGACTGGAACGGCAATGTTGTGTGGAGCTATAAGATAGCAGATACCCAGCAGTGCGCCCATCATAGCTTTATGTTGATGCCCGGGGGCAACCTGCTTGTAACGGTATGGGAAAAGAAATCGCCCGCCGAACAAATCGCTATGGGTCGCAATCCCGCTGCCGCCATAGGGCCCCTCTGGGTAGATAAGATTGTGGAGCTAAAACCTATCGGCAGCGACTCTGCCCAGATCGTCTGGGAATGGAAGCTTTGGGATCACCTTATTCAGAATCTGGACCCGCAACTTCCCAACTTTGGCGACCCGAAGATGCACCCGGAGCTAGTGGACATCAATCTGCTGCCGGGCACGCTCAACTCATGGGCGCACGTCAACAATGTAGATTACAACCCGGAGCTGGATCAGGTCATGATTAGTTGCCGCAACTTCAATGAGCTGTTTATCATCGACCATACCACCAGCACCGCAGAGGCGGCCGGACATAGCGGCGGTCATTCACAGAAAGGTGGCGATCTGCTATACCGCTGGGGTGATGCGGAAAACTATCATTTGGGAACCCCGCAAGACCAGAAGCTTTTTCATCAGCACGATGCCCACTGGATACCCGCAGGCCTTCCGGGCGCCGGCGACATTATGATCTTCAACAATGGTGAGGGTAGAAGCGGTCCAAAATACTCGACCGTAGAGATCATTCATCCACCCCTGCTTGCCGACTCCAGTTATGTGCAGCAGGCCAATGTACCCTTTGGCCCGTCTGCTTCGTACTGGACGTACCCTTCTGCACCCGACACCGCATTTTATTCACAGACACAGGGTAGCGCACAAAGAATGCCCAATGGCAATTTCCTGATCGCGGAATCGAATACCGGAGATTTTCAGGAAGTGGATGCTATGGGTGTGCTTGTATGGCGCTATGTGTCTCCGGTAAATCTGCCGAATATCAATACTCAGGGGCACCCTCCCGGCGACAATGCAGTCTTTAAGATTCGCAGATACTATGCCAGCGACAGCGCTTTCATGGGTGAAACACTCGTGGCCGGCGACCCCATCGAAATCGGCCCCTATCCTTACAACTGTACTATTGTGCCCGTGGATGTTAAGGACATAGCTGCGGAAAGCGAGTTCGCGGTGTTCCCCAACCCGGCATCTACAGAAATTTCTATAAGCTTCAGGTCCGCAACTCATCAGTCTGTTGTGCTGCGTCTTACCGATGTTTCCGGCAGGATAGTCAGGAATATAAAAATGAACGCTACGGTGGGTAACAACCGCTATGAGATGCCGCTCGAGGGTCTCCGCGCCGGAGTTTATATTTTGCAGCTCAATACCCCTTCTTCTGCAAGATTTAGAAAAGTGGTGCTGCAATGATGGGGTGCTGCAATGATTTTTTGAAGCTGTCTGAAAATGGCAGCTTTCTTTTTTTAGCTTTATATTCTTAAAAATCATTGATAATATGGGATTTATCATTCTCGGGGTAATGGCGCTGATAGCGGCCATCGTTCTTTCGAAAACCAATCCCCGCCTCACAGCCTTCACCAGGCCACTGAGGGCAGCGGCTTTTATTCTTATAGCATTGGGCATACTTGTTGCCTGCATTGTGCAGATCGACGCCGGCTACATCGGCGTGCAGAAGCTGTTTGGAAAGGTACAGTCGAACGTATTGTATAGCGGGCTGCATTTTATCAATCCCCTGGTAGATGTGGAAGACATTGACACCCGAACCCAGAACTACACGATGAGTGGGGTACATGATGAAGGCACCCAGCAGGGTGATGATGCCATACGCGTACTTACAGCCGATGGGCTTGAAGTAACGATAGACCTAACGGTGCTGTATCGCGTTATACCTTCGGATGCGCCACGCATTATCCGTGAGACAGGTATGGATTTCAGAGACAAGATCGTTCGTCCGATTTCCCGCACTTTTATACGGGATAATGCTGTGTACTACGATGCTGTGGCGTTATACTCTACTCGGCGCGATGAATTCCAATCGCGCATTTCCAAAAGCATTGAGTTAGCCTTTAAGAAACGCGGGCTTTTTCTCGAGAATCTTCTCGTTCGTAACATTACCCTTCCTGCCTCTGTGAAGAATGCCATTGAAGCCAAAATCAATGCGGAACAGGAAGCACAGAAAATGCAGTTTGTCTTGCAGAAAGAAAAGCAGGAGGCCGAGCGAAAAAGAGTAGAAGCACAGGGTATCTCCGACTATCAGCGCATCATCAACGAGAGCCTCACAGACAAGCAGCTTCAGTATGAACAGATTAAGGCGATGAGAGAGCTTGCGGCATCGGACAATGCAAAGATCATTATGCTGGGAAAAAACACTCCGGTAATTTTGGATGGTAAATGAAGACCCCAGTAACTTTTCTGACCTGCTGTGTGCTGATGATTGTTGCCGCCTGCGGCGACGGCAATAGCCGGCGCCACAGTACAACAGCTACGGCAACTGCCGCCGCACCGGATACAACCGCGCCCCGGTATTATTACAAGCGTTTTGAAGGCACCATTGCGGGCAAGCCTGTAGTGCTGCATCTTCATAAAACAAACGACGGGTATGAGGCCATTTATTACTACCTGCACGTGGGCCAGTGGCTGACGCTCAATGTAGACAGCATAACAGGCGACACGGTAATTTTTTCGGAATATCCCTCCGGGGCGGCCTACTTCAACAACGATGCTGCAGCAACGCTCCATCTTGCTTTATCGGACCACACGGCAAAGGGTAGCTGGCACAGTGCAGACGGTAGAAAACAGTTTGCTGTGGCGCTGCAGGAACAATACCCGGCGGGGAGTGAGCAGTTTGACACGCACTACTATTTTGATTCGCTGGTCGCATTTCCGTCGGTGAAAGAATCGCCGGTGGCTACGAGCAGTTGTTACGCATTAGAAGCACACGAAAACGCCTGGCTCAATACCCAATTACACAAGATGCTGGATTTTTCTCCCGATCAGTCGCTGGCGGAGGGATTTAAACAATGGACCTCCAAATATTTTGATGAATACCGGTCAGGGCTGCCCGAAGCACCCGACTCAGTTGAGTTTATGAATTCATGGTCGTGGGGCATAGCGCGACAACTGTTCGTTCGTTACAATGAAGGGAATCTGCTCGTGCTGGAACAAGACGGGTGGGATTATTCCGGTGGTGCACACGGAAATTTCGGAAGCAGTTTTGCTTGTCTCGACCTTGAAGCTAAGAAGCAGCTCGCTTTGTCGGACTTGCTGACGGCCGATTCTGCCACCTTACAGCCTATTGTCGAAAAGTATTTTGTGCAACAATATGAACTTGCCGGGAAGCCGCTCACCGAGCTGCTCTTCGATGAGCATCTTGCGCTGACGGAAAACTTCTACATTACGGGCGCCGGCATAGGCTTTTTATACAACCCTTACGAAGTGGCTGCTTATGCTGTAGGGCAGATCAATGTTTTTGTACCCTTTACTGCCTTGCGCCCTTACCTAACGCCCTGGGCGAGGCAACGCATGCATCTGCAATAGGCGCCCGCCGGTGAAAACAACTTTGCTTTACTATGAAGAACCTGAAAATTTTTGTTGTGGTGCTGAGCCTGTTGGGTCATGATTGCCAGGGTCAAAGCATACCGCCGACCTATCCAAAAAACTATTTTCGTAATCCGCTGAACATTCCCATCCTGCTGGCGGGGAACTTTGGCGAATGCAGACCTAATCATTTTCATAGCGGTATAGACATTAAGACAAACGGAAAAGAAAATCTTCCTGTACATGCGGCGGCCGATGGCTATGTGTCCCGCATCAAGCTGGAAAAAGGTGGCTTTGGTCATGCTATCTACATTACTCATCCCAATGGCTACACCACGCTCTATGCTCATCTTAACCGGTATTTTCCTGCCCTGCAGCAATACGCAGAAGATAAGCAATACGAGCTGCAAAGCTGGGCAATAGATCTCAGTCTCCCTGCCGGCCAGTTTCCGGTAAAGAAGGGACAGCAGATAGCCTGGAGTGGAAATACAGGAGCTTCTACTGCGCCGCATCTGCACTTTGAAATAAGGGATACGAAAACAGAGCATCCGCTCAATCCGCTACTGTTTGGATTTGACGTTAAAGACGATGTAGCACCGGTGCCCCAGCAACTATCTTTTTATGCGTACGGGACCAGTATCTACGATCAGCAACCCACGCTGGTCACACTTCGGCGCGATGGAGATCATTATACCAGCACTCAGCCGGTAGTAATGCTGCCCTCCGGCGACGTGGGCATGGGTGTGCTGGTCAACGACTTTATGAATGGAAGCCACAATACCCTGAACTTCTACACAGCACAGTGGTGGCTCGACGATACTTTGATGGGGTCCATCCGGCTCGATAATATTGGCTACGATGTAACCCGGTATCTGCATGCTTATGTTGACTATAAGCTTAAGCGCGAAACAGGTAAATGGTATCAATTGCTTTTTCAACTCCCCGGCAACCAACTGGATGTGATCTATCCCTGGCTGAACAACCGCAAAGGGAGAATGAATATTGAGGATGGCAGGACACATAAAGTAAGTATAGGGCTGGTGGATGCATCGGGCAATAAGACCTCCTTAGAACTGATGGTGAAGAAAGATGGTGATCTGCAGCCCGCTGCCTGCACTAAGAAGTTCGAGGCCCGCAAACCCAATGAACTCAACGACCCCAACATCCGCTTTGGCCTGAACGATCTGAGTCTGTACGATGATTTTTGTTTTCATCTGGATGTGAGGCACGACCCTGAAAGCTTTTCCGACCGCTATGGGGTAGGCAATAGTGACGTACCGGTGCACAGCTACTTCGACCTGAACATAAAGCCCAATAAGATTGTTCCGTTCGAGCTCAGAGATAAAGTAGTGATGATGTACAGTGATGGAAAATCGGAAGACGGAACCGGTGCGACTTTCGATAATGGATGGTATCAGTCCCGGCAACGAAAGTTTGGAACTTTTTGGTTGACGGCTGATACGGTAGCACCGGTGATTATAGCGCTGCAAAAGCCGAACGCCAACCTTTCTAAAGCCAAGCAATTGCGCTTCTCGGTGAAAGAAGGCATGACCTCCGTAAAAAAATTTACAGCCTTGCTCGATGGCAACTGGCTTTGTTTTGAGCCCCGCGGACAAATCTTTTTTTACAATTTCGACGAGCACTGTAAAAAAGGGAAACACAGGCTTGTAGTAACTGCGGAAGATGAAAACGGAAACAGCCGTACGCTTGTTTATAATTTTACACGATAATTGATTGCCGTTATGAAACTCAAAAAAGGCTCTAAAGCACCAGCATTTACTGTAAAAGATCAGGATGGAAATGAGGTATCGTTGAAAGACTTTTCCGGAAAGAAAGTGGCTTTATATTTTTACCCAAAGGACAATACGCCGACATGCACCGAGCAAGCCTGCAATCTGCGCGATAACTTTTCGGCGCTGAAAAAAAAGGGCATTGTAGTACTCGGCGTGAGTGCCGATACAGAAAAAAAGCACAAAAACTTTGAAACAAAATTCTCGCTGCCTTTTCCCTTGCTTGCCGATGTAGATCATAAAATAATAGAAGCCTATGGCGTGTGGGGAGAGAAAACACTCTTTGGCAGAAAATATATGGGTATCCTGCGCACCACCTTTCTCATCAATGAACAGGGGAAAATTGATCATATCATTGACGATGTGAAGGCGAAAGACCACAGCGCTCAAATCCTCAGCGCCTGGAATTTGTAAAGCCCGTACTTTAGCGGCAGTTTTTACTCAGGCATGCGCAAGATCATCGGGCTGTTAAAGAAGTATTATCAGGAGCATTTCAGCCTGAGTTACTTTGTGCCCGTATTCCTGTTTACTGCGCTGCTTATCTTCATCAACTACAAAGTTGGTTTCGAGCGCAACTACATTACCCGCGAGGGGCACGATGGCAAACGCTTTCTGCTGTATGTAGCCATGTATTTCGTTTCTTTTGGCGGTGCCTATCTGCTTTATCTTTTCAGCAAAAAAGACCGTTGGATATTGCGTTCGTGGAAGCTTTGGGCGATGATACTTTTCACCGTACTGATTTTTTCTTTCCGCTGGTGGTTTTATCAGTACAATGCATTCGTGTATGCGCATGTTCCCATTCTGTATCAGAACATCGTAATTAAATACATCATCAACCTGTCGGGCTTCATCTGGTTATTTATTCCCTGTGCCGTCTATTGGTTTTTTGTGGATAGAAAGGAAATGCCGCTGTATGGATTTCATGCCAAAGGTGTAGTACTTCGACCATATTTTTTTCTGGTGTTGCTGATGTTGCCGCTCATTGCTGCCGCAACTACCCAAAGCGATTTTCTGGAGACCTATCCGCGGCTACTTCATACAGGTCTGCCACGTGCGGGAACAAAAAATGTGATACTCAATCTGATTTATGAACTCTGTTATTCTATAGACTTTGTCAACACCGAGTTCTTTTTCCGTGGATTTATCATTCTCGCCTTCGCGCGCTTTGCTGGTCCGCGGGTCATATTGCCCATGTGTGTTTTCTATGTAGCCATCCATTTTGAAAAGCCCCTGGGCGAAACCATCAGCTCCTTTTTTGGCGGTTGGCTGCTGGGCATTCTGGCCTATGAAACCCGCAGTATCTATGGCGGTGTGATTGTACATCTCGGCATTGCGCTGATGATGGAAGTCGTGGCACTTGCGGCACATATGATCAAGTTTGGCGTATTGCTGTAGGCATTTTCGTCGCAAATTCATGCTCCCTTTACTGTAAGGGGATTTTTTTACTTTTACCCACAATTAAGCAGATATATTTCATGGCTCACCAAATATTACAAGGAAAGAAAGGAATCATTTTCGGCGCGCTCGACGAACGTTCTATAGCCTGGAAAACGGCGCAGCGTGTGGTGGCGGAAGGCGGACAGATCGTCCTCTCGAATGCACCCATTGCCCTGCGTATGGGAAAGATCAATGAACTAGCAAAGGAATGCAATGCACAGGTGATACCTGCTGATGCCACATCGCTCACCGACCTGGAAAGCCTTTTTGAAAAGAGTATGGAAGTTCTTGGTGGCAAGCTCGATTTTGTGCTGCATTCTATAGGCATGTCGCCTAATGTGCGCAAAGGCATTGACTATACCAGCACGAACTACGATAATTTTTTAAAGACACTCGACATCTCAGCTTTGTCGCTGCATAAAGTGTTGCAAACCGCCATGAAGATGGATGCCCTCAACGAATGGTCTTCGGTGGTGGCGCTCACTTACATAGCTGCGCAGCGTACCTTTCCGGGGTATAATGACATGGCAGAGGCTAAGGCATTGATGGAAAGCATTGCCCGCAGCTTTGGCTATCATTACGGCTTCGCTAAAAAAGTCAGGGTCAACACGGTTTCACAGTCGCCCACCATCACCACTGCGGGTTCCGGCGTTTCCGGCTTCGATGCCTTCTTTCATTTTGCGGAAAAAATGTCACCGCTGGGAAATGCATCTGCGGAAGACTGTGCCAACTTCTGCACGATGATGTTCAGCGATTATACGCGCATGGTTACGATGCAGAATCTCTTCCACGATGGCGGATTTTCCTACACGGGCGTAAGCCAGGGACTGATCGAAGATTTTCAGAAGGCATTTACCCCGACAGAGGTCGGCAACTAATCCCTTTTTCAAACTGCAATAAATCTATTTGTGTTACGTTTGAGGAGTATGCAATTGAAAATGGGTATCGGCTTATTGCTGTGTGTATGCTCTGCAACAGGTGTTCGTGCGCAGGTAGTAGGCGGGCAATATGCAATGGAATTTCTGAGAATGCCCAACAGTCCGCACGTGTCGGCATTAGGCGGCATAGCCATTGCCAATCCTGATGCTGATGTTTCCTTTGCAATTCAGAACCCTGCCTTGATGCGACCGGAACTGCACAATCAGCTTGGGCTCAACTACAATAGCTACTATGCAGGCATCAATGTCATGAACCTCAATTATGGTTATCATGCAGAGAAGCTCAAGACTTCCTTTGCCTTTGGCATACAATACCTCAACTACGGCAGTTTTGAGCAAACAGATAATATAGGTAATCAGTACGGCAGCTTCAAAGCGGCAGATTATGCCATCTCGCTGGGCGCATCCCGTAGCTACAAAGAAAACTGGCGCTATGGTGCTACGCTGAAATGGGCGCACTCTTCGCTGTTCGATCAAAAGGCTTCTGCATTGCTTGCCGATGTTGGCATTGCTTATCAGGATACGGCAAGTGGTATAACCGTTGGAGCTGTGGCAAAGAATATGGGCTTCATGCTGAAGCGTTATACTTCAACGAACAGTGCCGAGCCCTTGCCCTTCGATCTGCAACTGGGCATTTCGAAAAGGTTTAAGCACCTGCCGCTGCGGCTTTCGGCTACACTGCATCATTTGTATCAATGGGATGTTCGATACAACAATCCCGCAGATATTGAAACGACGAGTCTCTTTGGCACGGCAGATACCACCGACAACAAATCTTACTTCGCAGACAAACTCTTCCGGCATTTTAATTTTTCAGCCGAGCTATCGCTGGGCAAGCGCATTACGATCATTGCCGGATACAACCACCTGCGGCGGGGCGAGCTCAGCATTAAAGACAAGCCAGCACTGGCCGGTTTCTCTTTTGGTGCAAGCATCTACCTCAATAAATTTCAAATTCATTATGCCCGATCCTACTACCATGTGTCCGGAGCATATAATGAGTTTGGTCTCAACTTCGCGCTCAATAAGCTACTCCATGTGGGTGGCGACCGGCTGCATTGGAATGCGGACTATGGTGAGCGCTGGCAATAGACCATGTTTTGAGCCATAGGCATTAAAAAATCCCGCTGACTGGCGGGATGAATTATTTTATAACGAACAACCGGAATTCTTTACATCTTCCAATCGTCAACGCTTCCTTCTTCTTCTGCCACTGTTGCCGAAACTTCGCTGCCGCCTTCGTTTTCCTGATCGTGGTTGTAAGCGTCAAAATCGAAATCAGGCATCAGGTCGGTCTTCACATAGTTTACAGTATCGGTGAGTGCATTCAGAAATTTGTTGAAATCTTCTTTGTACAAAAACATCTTGTGGCGGTCGTAGCCGTTGTCATCAAAACGTTTTTTGCTTTCTGTGATCGTGATGAAATAGTCGTTGCCACGGGTTGAGCGAACGTCGAAGAAATAGGTTCTTCTTTTACCAGCTTTTATTCTTTTGCTGTACAGACTTTCACTGTTACGGTTGTCGTTAAAATTCTTGTTGTCGTACGCCACAGTTCAGATGTTTAAATTGTTTGAGCAACAAAATTAATATTGTAAACGAGTTATCCAAATTATTTTGCTGTAAAGTGTATCTGGCTATTTCGTGTGTTTTTCATGGGTAAAATGGTCATTCCAGCACACCTTCTTTTATCTCATTCCACAATGCCTGATAGCAGGTAGCGGCATAGCTGGAAGGGGCAAAGGCGGCAACCGGCGCAAGGTGTGTTCCCATTTTTTCAATATCAGAAAGGTAGGGTATGTAGTATTCGAAAAAGCGCTTGTCTTTATAGAGTTGCTGCATCACTTCATGGTGCAGGTTTTTGCGACTGTCCACCATCGAGAAAAAGCACATCAGTTTTTCTACGCCAATATTCTTTTCTTCGAAATGATGCTTTACAATTTCGTAGGTGCGCAGTGAAAGTGGAGTGGGGATCACGGGCATCATAACCGCGTCGGAAGCATGAAAGATATTATCGGCGAGCAGCGAAAATCCCGGCGGACAATCGATGAAAATAAAGTCGTAATGCGCTTGCAGCGGGCGGAGCAGGCTGCCGATCTGCTTTTTGGAGCCGCTGTTTTCCTGCAGCAGTATATCGAGTTTGCGGGCAGAGATGTCGGCGGCAATGATGTCGAGATTTTCGTAGTGCGTGATGGTGATAGCGTCCTGCAGCGAAAGTTCGTGGGTAAACAATTTTTTGGCAGTGGATTTTGCCGGGGCATTGGCGCTAAAATAGAAGCTGGATGCACCCTGCGGATCGAGGTCCCACAGCAAGGTGCGGTAGCCATCTCTTGCCGCAAGAAAAGCGAAGTTGACGCAGGATGCGGTTTTGCCCACACCACCTTTCAGATTGTAGAGAGATGCAATAAACATGTCACTGAGTTTTTCTCGCAACGACGCTAAGAAGAGGCGACGCCACGGTGCAGAAAACTAAACTAATAAAAAATCATAAGCCCGCCCGCTCTGCCGCCGTTTCCTGTGGCTTTTGAAGGTCGCCTACGTTAAATAGCCGGTAAGCGAGTTGGGTAGCGTCGGCGGCGGTTTTGAAAGGAAATGTCTGCCGGGCAACGATCATTTTACCTGTTTCGTCGGTCACGGCATATTCCACTTTCCTTTTGATGCCACTGCCTGTAAAAATCAATATGGCGCGCGGTGCCGGCGATGCGTCTGTAAAATTGATGTTGCAGTTTTTTAGGGTTTCCATAAAGTCCTTCGGCGCATCGCCCACTACCTGCAGGTGCATATTCATTTGCAAGCCGGTAAAAGGAATGAGCTGCGGATAGTATTGATACATCCGGTAGAGCCGGTCATGTAGTTGTGCCTGATCATCTTTTTTATCTGCTATTTCTGCCTGCGCCTGCAGGGTACGGGCAATCAGCAGCCGTTCGTAGTCGGCATCCATATCGGGGTCGAGCAATACCTGATTGAGCAATCTTCCGGCTTCCTCATTATTTCCTTTTTCCATGTTGAGTCTTGCCAGAAAATACCGGAAGTATTTACGGATATATTTACGCTGGTCGGTGTTGAGTTCTTTTTGAAACTTTTTGACGAAAAAGCCCGTGCTGAAATCGCGAATGAGGTACCAGACTTCGTCCCAGCTCACGGTGCTTTCTGTTGAAAACAGTTTATAGATCACACGGTCGCGTTCGGGGTTTTGGGCAAACTGGTTGATGATCAAAAACTGCTGCATGTACTTTTCGGCAGTGTATTGCGCCATTTGTCCCAGAACCGGAATATTATACCACCAGTTTTTGTGTTCAAATTTGAGTGCCTGCAGTTTGTTGATGTCGTACATCAGTTTGAGCAGTTGCACGCTAAAGTCGTAGTGCGTTTGCCCCAGCGTAGTGCCTATATGCAGCTCTTTAAACTCTGCGGCTTTGTTCAGGTAGCGATTGGCTTCTTCAGTTTGCCCGTCGTACAGGCGGCAGCGCGCTTCGGCAATATTGTACCAGCCAAAGCCCGGCGTAGAACCATTTGCCATGATCATACCTTTCGTCAGCTCCACTCCGGCTTTTGGATTGCCTTTGTAGATATCGAGTATGGAAAGGTAATAGACCCACTCCTGCAGGCGTTTGTCGGTTTGTTTGTTTTCGCCTTCGAGCGTGTATTCCTTTTCCGCTTCGCGAAAATCGCCGCAGATGGCGCGAAAGGTAGCGTAGTTATTATGCGATGCCAGCCCGCCCTGCCGCAGCAGATTGTAGTAGTATGCAGCCGAGTCAATCCTGAAATTGTAGCTATACAGCATGGCTTTATAATGATACACAGCCAGCTTATCCTGCTGTTCGTAACCCGGTTGAAAAATGGTGCTGTTCAGGGCTTTGTCGCGATTAATTTTTCGCAGACCGCTGTCGAGGTAACGGTTGGCGAGCCGTTCATTTTCGTCAATAGAATTTTTTAGAAAGCTGTATTTACTGCTCGTATAAAAACGGTTGCGATGCACGGTCCAGCCGAGGTAATTCCAGGCGTCCATGTAGAAGTCGCGCTGAAAATTCCATTTCGTTACCCGGCGCAGCAACTGAAAAACCTTGTCGGGTTCCTCCATATTGCTGTAGCAGTTCATGAGGTAATAGGCAATGAGCGTATAGTCGAGGTGGTACTTATACTCATTGAAATAAGTCATGAGGTCGGAGGTGCGGGTGCCGAGCTGTTTTTTATAGTCGCGCTCCATTAGTCGCAGCGCGCGGGCAAGCGGTACCGAAGCATTTTTAAAACCGAGATAGTCCGCAGCATGGTTGTATTTGTAAGCGCCTTCAAACATCCAGCCCACATAATAGGTGCTGTCAATACGCTTAAACTCCCGCGAGCGGGGCAGCGCATCGTCACTGTTCACATCCACACCCATACGCTTGGCGTCAATCTCATAACGCTCTGCCACTTTTTGCGGAGCAAGAGATTGGGCGCAAATTATCTGCGGGATCAGAAAAATAATAAGAATTGAAAGTGCCTTTGTTTTATTGATCCAGCTTTCTATTCCCATAAGCGTCATATTGAATGTTGAGCGTAATTTCAAAGTTAATTGTCCGCTACTATTCAAAAGGTTAAGGTGTGGCGGTGTGCGACCCAAAATGCGTCCTGCCTTCAACGTCACAATAAATTAATATTAAGCAATTTGCCAATCTTTATTTTCGTAGAAAACCAAGGTATATGCAACACTTGTTTTTACGTGCGCTATCAGGTATGAAATTCCCGGCGCTCTTTCTTGTTGCAAATTGCGCTATTCTTTCCTGTAAAAAAGTGGTGCGCTGTTCCAATGTGCAGCATGTTAACGAGCGAGTTTATCTCATGCAAAAGTACCTCGGTGGCTACCGTCCGGGCGTGGCATGGATATATCAAAACAGAGATAAGAGCAGAACGGATAGTGTGTACCTCACAAATTTCTCTACCGGCATTACCGGGGAGAATAATAACTGTCTGAGCGGCGATGTAACAACCTTTGATATGCACAGCAACTATCTGGCTGGCGGACAAATGATGAAGGTCAGGCTGGGCTTTGACGAAAGCAGAGATCAGATTACAAACATCTTCGAGATAAAGGACGCATCAGGAAATATCGTTTGCAAGCTCAATGCAAAGAACGACGATTTTACCAGTTTTTTCAATGGCAGTACTCGTTATAGCGTACAGCAAAATTATTCACTATCGCCCAACCTGCCGCAGATTGTATTGCCGGAATATATTCGTGTGGGCAGCCTGATCTTTGCACCCGATTTTGGACTGGTACAATTTGCAGCCACGGGCACTAACGATACTTTCACGATGATAAAATTCGTTTACTTATGAGATTGCTGTGGATATTATCGCTCATTTTGCCTGCAGCAACATTGGTGTCCTGCAACAAATGCAAAAAGCCGGATTTTAAGGAGCAAGCGCCGCTGATTGACGAGTATTTTGGTAATTATAAACCGGGTGCATACTGGATTTTTCTAAACAGGGATAGCACTAAGCGCGACAGTATGTGGGTAGATCAATATAAAATTAGCGATATAAGCGAGCGGCAGTTTAGTTGTGTTTCGGGTAGAGAAACTGAGTTTATTGTACATTCTTCATATCTGGCGTTAAATGAAGCTACCGAAGTACTGATTAGTATGGGAGGGAGAGATTTTGACGTGACATACATATACGGTGACTTCATATCTCTTGAAGCGACAAAAGACTCCAAGGAGTTTTCTATGCCGGGATATGAGATTCCGGTACTTGACAGTTTCAAACTGTGGCAGCAAGATTCAATAAACTATTACCAGGTAATTAACTATGGAAGTACACGTAAGATAGCACGACACATTGGCATTATTCAATATGTTTCATATAAAAATTCTAACGATACATTTTCTCTAATCAAATATTCAATGCCATGAAGTGCCAATTTCTAAGCCTTTTTTTTACGGTACTCAATTATTTTGCATCTGCGCAAGACTATGGAAATGCTCAAAACTGCTAAAAAAATAATTTTTCACACAGAGCACACAAAGAACAGAGCTACATAGAATACATAAACCCTGTGCACTCTTATCTCGGTTTGCTCTGTGAGGAATATTTACGCATGTAATTTCAGTTTTGCCAGCCGCTCCATTTCTTTATGCACAATGCCGTCCAGTGCTTTTTGTCTGCCTTCTTTATTGCGATAAATGAGCCGGTGATCAAGCACAGCACGGGCGGTGTCTTTTACATCATCCTCTATCACAAAAGTTCTTCCCTTCACCAGTGCATAGGCGCGAAGGCAGCGCAGCCAGGCAATGCCACTGCGGGTAGATGCGCCCAGGGCAATATCCTGATGATCGCGGGTGTGGCGCACTACATGGCTTACCGCCCGTACGATCTCATCGTGTATATACACCTGCGACGATTGTTGTTGTAGCTCCAGTATGTCGTTGAGGCTGAGTACCTGTTTCAGCTCCACCAGATTTTTTGCTATGTCGAGGTACTCGCGGTAGATGTTCATTTCCACTTCTTCGTCAACATAGCCAAAGTAGATCTTCATAAAAAACCGGTCGAGCTGAGCAGCAGGCAGCGGGTAAGTGCCCTCCATTTCTATAGGGTTTTGGGTGGCAATGGTAAAGAACATTTTTTCCAGCTTGAGCGTAGCATCGCTCACCGTCACCTGATGTTCCGCCATAGCTTCAAGCAGAGCACTTTGCACTTTGGGCGAGGCACGGTTGATCTCGTCTGCAAGCAGCACATTGCAAAACAGCGGTCCTTTTTTGAAAATGAATTCTTTGGTTCTATCATCGAAAATATGCGATCCTATTAAGTCCATCGGCAACAGATCTGGGGTAAACTGTATGCGCTTAAACACTACATGTTCATCGCCCTGTGTGCCACTGATGCATTGTGCAAGAGTTTTTGCCAGCACGGTTTTGCCGGTTCCGGGGTTGTCTTCCATCAGTATATGTCCACCGGCGAGCAGGCAGGTCACCACAAACTCGATCTGCTGTTTTTTGCCGCGGATCACCGTCTCTATTTGTGCAATAAGCTGCTGAATGGATTCGGTAGCATTGATTGAAAGTACATCCGTATTGCTCTCCATGTGTGTTTGATGCTTTGTACAAGTTTACTGATTTTTAGAAGCCGGAGATTTTGCGGGCTGGTAATTTTTTGTGAAAGAGCACCGACAATACCGTGGATTGGGTATTGTAAAGGAATACCATCGTAAGTAGGTTTATCTAAAAATATCGTAGCATGAAAAATCTTCTAACGATTGCATCCCTTGGTATTTCATTTAGCGCTTTGGCGCAGCCCATCATCAACAATGCAAGCAATCTCCCCGCTGTGGGTTACACCGATACGGTTTCGGTTGCCGTTTCTGCCATGTCGCCAGGTGCGGGCGGTGCCAATGTCACCTGGAATTTCAGCAGCCTCAGCCCAACAGCCGGCGGCACTTTTGAGCTGGTAAATCCGTCCGCTACACCTTATGCCGCTAATTTTTCTACCGCCACTCATGCTATTAAGCTCACGCCATTTTCGGGTACCGCTGTGTACGAATATTGGAAGGCTTCTTCCGCTGAGCTTGAAATTTTGGGGAGTAATATCTCCAGCGGTTCGGGCACGGATTACACGCCGAATCCGAAAACACTCATTCCTTTCCCTTATAGTTATGGTACGGTGCACAACGATGTTTTTCAGACGACTTCCGGCGGACCGTATAACCTTACTGTAACCTACGACGGCTATGGTACACTGATCACGCCTTTTACAACCTACACCAATGTAGTACGCTCTAAGCGCGACTTTGGCGGCAGCGACTATTACTATGAGTGGTATATCACCTCGCCCATATTAATGACCGTGGCGAGCTACGACAATAACACCGGAAAATATACTTTCCTCGGCAAAAGCATCATCAATAGCGTGGATGAATTTGGTGCTGTAAATAGCCAGCCAATAGTAAGCCCGAATCCGGTGCAGCAAAACGCCAGCATAAAAATATCCGGTACACATGCACCTGCTCTTGGTACCGTGCATATCACCGATATTTCGGGAAGATGGCTGCAACAATTAACGCTGACCAATGGCGCTGCAACTTTTAGCAGAGATCAGATGCCTGCTGGTGTGTATGTCTATTCTGTTTACGACGAGAAAAAGCAATTGGTCGCCAAAGGGGAATTTTTGGTGCAATAGCGCAACGCATTATTTTGAGAAGCGAGCCGGTGAAAGCCGGCTCGCCTATTTTACTTACTCTGCAGCCGTATAATCGGCACTATCATTTCCTCCAGCGAAATACCGCCATGCTGAAAAGTATTGCGGTAATAATTGACGTAGTAATTGTAGTTGTTGGGATAGCAGAGGAACACATCTTCTTTGGCAAAGATGAAGGTGCTGCTCACATTTGGTCTGGGCAAGCCCACCACACGCGGGTCGCGGAAGGCAAGCACATCACGGTCTTCGTACTGAAGGTTGCGTCCGTGTTTATAACGGAGATTGGTAGTAGTAGCCCGGTCGCCCACACACTTGCTCGGGGTTTTTACGCGCACGGTGCCATGGTCGGTGGTCACAAAAACCTGTATGTCTTTATCGGCAATTTTTTTGAGTGCGCGATGCAAAGGAGAGTGTTCAAACCAGCTAACAGTGAGGGAACGATAAGATACTTCATCGCTTGCCAGTTCTTTGAGCACTTCCATTTCGGTGCGGGCATGCGAAAGCATATCCACAAAATTGTACACGATCACATTCAGATCGTTGTTGAGATAGTTGTGAATATTGTCTTCAAAATTCTTCCCATCATCGTTGTTGGTGATCTTTGTGTACTGCCATTTTAGGTGATCGAGTTTAAGCTGTTTGAGCTGTCCTTCCAAAAACTTCGATTCGTGCAAATTTTTACCGCCTTCTTCATCATCATTCTTCCATTCGTTAGGATATTTTTTCTCAATATCGGCGGGCATCATACCGGCAAAAAGTGCATTGCGGCTGTACTGCGTTGCTGTGGGAAGAATGCTGTAAAACATGTCTTCTTCCAGTATCTTAAAACTGTCGGTAACAATGTGCTGTATGGCTTTCCACTGGTCGAAACGAAGGTTGTCTATCAGGATCAAAAAAGTTGACTTGCCCTGTTCGATGTACGGAGCAATTTTCTTTTTGATAAGCTGGTGCGAAAAGACGGGACCTTCCGCCTTTCCGTTGATCCACTTCTCATAGTTTTTGGAGATGTACTTGTAAAATTCTGTATTGGCTTCCGACTTCTGGCTCTGCAATACTTCCATCATTTCGGAGCTATCGCTGCGTGCCATTTCCAGTTCCCAATAAATCAGTTTCCGATAGAGTTCTTTCCATTCTTCATGGTTGGGGTTCGAGCTCAGTGCCATAAACAGGTTGCGAAACTCCTGCTGATAGGCTTGTGTCGTTTTTTCGGACACCAGCCTTCGGGTATCAATAATTTTTTTCAGCGAAAGCAACACCTGATTGGGGTTTACAGGCTTGATGAGATAATCGGAAATCTGAGAGCCTATGGCTTCTTCCATGATGTTTTCCGCCTCATTTTTCGTTACCATCACCACGGGCAGTTGTGGTTTCATCTCCTTTATGCGCGATAAGGTTTCCAGTCCGGTCAGTCCGGGCATGCTTTCATCCAGCAGCACCACATCAACGGTTTTATCCTTCAGCAGCTCCAGCGCATCGTGTCCATTGCTTATAGAGGTGACATCATAGCCTTTATTTTTCAGAAACAAAATCTGCGACTTCAGCGAATCAATCTCGTCATCCACCCACAATATTTCTCCTTGTGTATTCATATTCTCTTCCTTTTTTGCTTGGTTAAATGCTTCTTGTATCCGATTAAAGATACAGTTATGAGGTAATATAAAACCTTCGTTTAACGCAAATTTGGCTAAGCGCTGATTTGTAAGAACGTAACAGGTAAATTACTATTGCGGGGAAGAACAAAAATCTTGTGCCTGATATGGAAGCCTCCGTTTTGATAAGACCTGCGCGCAAATCGGATTGCCCGCAAATGCTGGAACTGGTTAAAGAACTGGCTGTATATGAACGGGCTCCGGATGAAGTGACTGTGTCGCTGCAACACTTTGAGGAAAGCGGCTTTGGGGCTCAGCCGGTCTATTGGTCTTATGTAGCCGAACATGAAGGTAGGCTCATCGGTTTTGCGCTGTACTACATCCGATATTCTACCTGGAAGGGGCAGCGTATGTATCTGGAAGATATCATTGTAACGGAAAGCTGGCGCGGAAAAGGCATAGGCACGAGGCTGATGGAAGCCCTGATTGGAGAAGCAAAAGAGCGCGATTTTTCTGCTATAGTATGGCAGGTGCTGGAATGGAATGAGCCCGCCATAAAATTTTATGAGCGCTACCGTGCGCGTTTCGACAACGAATGGATCAACGTGGCGATAGACGTTTAAAAGTCCATGATGCCGCGGTTCATATACGCCGGGCACTTATACACACGAAGCTGGAAAGAAAGATTCACCATAAACATCAGGTACTGATCTTTGGTGCTGGAGTTGCCGCGTTGCTTGCCGGGTCTTCCCAGCGGATCGGAAGGATCTATTTCTATGGAGCGGTCCTGCAAATAGTAAGCAGGGTTTTGCGTTTGCGGATCATTGGGAAAATAATTGCTGCCTACATAAGTTGTACTTACATCATCAAGGTAGTCCGTCAACGTCAGCCGGTCAGCCACTTCAAACCCAATGTTCATACCCGGGCGCAACCAATATTTAAAACCTACTCCTACCGGGAAACACATGGCTACTTTGTGATAGGCACGATTGCCTGCAATAGAATTTTGTCCTTCTGTGCCTAAGGGTTTCAGATAATATTTTTTACCGTCGAGCTCGGTGAACGGATTGTAATAAAATGCGCCCACACCGCCCGTAAGGTAGGGTGTCCAGCGATTGCCCACTTCGCCGGTAGTAAACCGGAAAAAGTTGAATTCCGCCTGCACGACCGCTTCGAATACATTGCTCTGAAAACTCAGGTTGCGTTTTTGATTGTAAGGATTGCTCGAATATTTGTCGGCATATCCTACACGAGTATAGTTTACCGCGCCTTTAATAGAAATATAAGGATTGAGATGCAGCCGTACAAAGGCACCAAAAGCCGGGCGTACGAACTTGAAACCATAGTCTTCGTTAAGGTCGCCGAAATACTGAGAGCCTCCGGCAGCAATGCCATACTCCGACCCACGAAAATAGTATTGCGCCTTTGCGGAGCGTTGCAATGAAAATAGCAGAATGAGCAGAAATAATCTTTTGAGCATCAGCACTGTTGTTGTAATTTCTGGTTGCAGAACCAACGACTAAATTAGCCTAATTATTTTATCGCCGTTCACCTTAGTTGCGCCGGTCTATACCCCAATAAAGTTTTTGCCTGATGGTATTCAGGAAGTTGTGCTCGTCGGGGCGCACCAGCGAAATGGTAAAATTCTCCTTTTTTACTGCCAGTTGCACGCCGGCGGTAATGGCTTCCGTGCGGGCATCCATCGTGCAGAGATATTGTTCTGCCCTTCCTTCCACTTCAAAAGATATCACATTGTCATCCGGCACTACAATGCTGCGTGTATTGAGGTTGTGCGGAGCCACCGGGGTGATTACAAAACTGGATGTCTGCGGAAAAACAACCGGTCCGCCGCAACTCAGCGAGTAGCCAGTAGAGCCTGTGGGTGTTGCCACGATCAGCCCGTCCGCCCAATACGTGTTGAGAAATTCGCCATTGAGGTATGTGTGGATCTTGATCATGGACGAAGAATCCTTTCGGTGCAGCGTAAACTCGTTGAGCGCAAAGGGCGAGCCGTCGAACAAAGGCACACTGCTGTCGAGGTGTATCAACGTTCTTTTTTCTATGGTATAAGATCCACGCACCAGCGACAGGATTGCAGCATCTATTTCTTCCTCTGGTATGGCAGCAAGAAAGCCCAGCCTGCCCAGGTTGATGCCGATAATAGGAATGTTGGAAGCCCCGATGTAAGTGATGGTATCGAGCAGTGTACCATCGCCGCCAAGGCTGAAGAGCATGTCGGTATGTGCAGGTATATCCTTTTTACTGGTAAAAAACCGCGGACTATACTGAAAGGGCAAATGCGCGTGGATGCGTTCGTAAAAGTCTTTGAAAAAGACCATCTGGATCTGGTGTTCATACAGCTTTTGCAAAATGTGTTGCAACAGCGGGATGTTCTCCTCTTCGAACGTACGATTGTAGATGGCAACTAACACTTTGTCAAAGATAGCGGAAAAGGTAAAAGGGCAAATAGCCGCGGTGATGTTCATTGCCTTTTTGGCGTTGCGTTTTTTTGTAAAGCTGTTAAGTCGTGAATAAGTAAAGTTGTTGAAGGCACACAGTTGTCCGCTCATCAATTTCTTGAAATCAAATTGCCGAATTATCGAATTGCCTTGCCCTGTCTGGCTACACAGTAGGACGAGAGCCCAATAGTAAGTCCGCGGGCATCACCCCGTCATTGAACTCTGCTATTCCCGAAGGCTATCGGTATTAATTCTTTTTGCCTAAACAAAATGAACAATAGAAAAGAAGAGTCATCTTATCATGTTTTCTTTTCTTTTGCTGGTCCAAAAGAAAAGAAACAAAAGAAAAAGACCGCGAAAAGCGATTGCTCCGCCGCTTTCCGCAGGCTAGGCGCTGTTCACTCACTTTTCTACTCACCGCCATGGCGCTGGTTTTCCTGAGCAGGGTTGGAGGGAGCTATGTAGCTAAGAACAAACACTCTACTTCGATTCAAGAACTACCGTAGTCAAAGCAGGAAAAAGGCGCCATCATGGGCTGAACGAATTGTCTCTTCCAAACATTCATTTTTTTCCATGAAGGATTGGGTATGAGCATCAGTCCGGCAGCACAGTAGCACAAAAGCTTAATAGTAAGACCGCGGGCATCACCCCGTCATTGATGCCCGCTTGTCCCGATAGCTATCGGGATTGCTTCTTCTTTTGATCAAGCAAAAGAAGAAGGGGAAATGAGGGTTGTTTATTTCCGCAGTTGTGTACTCGTAAGACTGTGAATATGTGAAGTCGTGAGGTTGGTGTCCCGCTTTCAAGCCTTATCTAAAATTGGCTAATTGGCTAATTGTCTTCAATTCTAATTAGCACATCAGCAAATTAGCACATTAGCACATTGTATAGATTGCTTCGTCGCTCCGCTTTGCTACGCTCCTCGCAAGGACGCGAGTAATAAACCGAACTTTTGCGGCGGACGGCGACATTGGCAAATTGCCGAATTGACTCATTGCCGAATTATCTTCAAATCCTCAAATTTTCAAATCGTCAAATTAAATCAGTGCTGCACCACAACAGGGTTAAGCGATGAAAAGCCTCCCGCCGACAAATGAATATAGTAGGTGCCCTGAGCGAAAGCTACCGTACTGACGCGTATTACCTTTTCTGAAGCAAGCACCTGACGATGGAGGACCAGCTTTCCGGCGGCGTCATAAATATTTACAACAAGCTGCCGGCCTTCGATCTCGTCTGAAACTACAAGGTTGACCTGTTCGTTAGCAGGATTTGGATACACTTGCAACGACGGCTGCTGTGTGTCGGCAAACACCAGGAGTCTAGCACCTGAATAGGAGATTTTGCCCGACTGATATTGTACCCGCAACCGGTAGTAGTTATGCCCGGGCATCGGACGTTCGTCTATCAGTTCATACGGATCAGACGCCATGGCATGTGGAACTACACTGCCCAGATAAGTGAAGTGTACGGCATCGGCACTTCTTTCAACGTCAAATTTTACCACATCATTCACATGGCCTGCCACCCAGGTCAGTAGCCCCTGTGTGCCACGCTTTTTTGCGTCGAACGAAATGAGTCCGACGGGTAATGGAGCCAGAGGATTGTAAGTACTTGCCCAGCCATCGCCGGCACCACCTTTGTTCCATGCGCTCTGGTAGGCTGCCTTACCCATACTCCCCCACCCGTCGCCCTCGCCGCCACTATTTCCGTGGTCGGTCGTTTGTAGCACAAACGTTCCTGAAAAGCCATCGCCGGAGCCACCCTTTACGGTCGTAGAGACAAGAGGCAGATAACCGTTGCCTGACCAGCCGTCACCCGCGCCTCCCGCATGCGCAGGGGCAAGGATTTGCAAATATGGCTGACCTGCATAGCCATCACCCGGACCGCCCAGGTTACCATGGTTTGTCGTTGGCATCCACGACAGAACACTATGCCCATCGCCGGAGCCGCCATAAAAAATCGGATTGTTCTGAGCCTTGGCGGTTAGCTGCATGCCTGCGAGTGCGAGAAATAAAATGCGCTGTTTCATGTTGCTGCTTTTTGTCCAGACCTTACTGTGCTGTGCGTACTCCGCGTCCGCCCTGTGCTGCGCTGCGGGTGGTGTTGGGTATATAGGCAGCGTTGGTGCGATCAGATACGCGCAGGCTGGCAGCGGGCTCATTGAAAGAACCGCCCCGTACACCGACACCTGCTGCACTCCAGTTCGTTACATTGGCTTCGCCGTTAGCATCAAGGTTTCCGTCGCCGTGCGCACCGGTAAAACTGCGACCGGTAGTATTACCTACCGTTACACACAGCTCTTCAATGTTTCCGGAAAGTTCGAGCGCACCGTAGTAGCTGCCCCCTGTCTGTGTTCTTGTGGTGGTGGTGTCCTGTGCAAAGGCTCCGCAACGGATCGGACGATTCAGATATGAAGTGTAGGGATAGTAGTTGGCGTTTCCGGCTGACTGTGTTTCGGTTGCCAAACCACTATTCAATACCGAGGGAACATAACCAATTGTGGTATTACCCCAGGCATATTCGTTAGGCAGCGGAACAATATTGTATCCGCGGCATGCTTTTTCGTATTCAAGTTCCGTCATGGGTCGCAATGCCATCCAATCGAGTAAAGCCAGAAAATCAACACCACTAAGTCCGCCCAGCGCACGTTCCGGATAGTTCGCAACATAGTTATTCGCCGACCCGGGGATGCCCACATTGCGCGTATTGGCTCTGCTCGCATCGAGGTTATTCAGAAAATCGGCATACTGTTGTTCACTACACTCATACTTCATCATCCAAAAAGCATTGTAGCCTTTGGGATAAGCCGCAGGCAAGGGACCGCTTCCATCGCCACTCGAGCCCCCCAGTCCATAATAAAGATCGCCCGAAGCTGTGCCTATTGTGATGGCGCCCTCCGAATTGACCTGGAAAGGATTGTTCGTGCTTCCCGCTTTGAAATAATAATTCTCCGCACCTCCGGACCCGAGATAATATTGACCCTGCGTAACGTACACCATCTCCACCGCATACACTCGTATCTCTACGCTATCATTGTCGAGCACTCCATCTACACCATAGTTCCAGCGAAGCGATGCACCGCTGTAGGAAACATTACCCGTTCCGTTCGCATTGCGATAGACAAACACGCCTTTACCATCTGGTGCTGTCGTGATGGTAGCACCTGCCGGCTCTGTGTGACCCGATGCCGCAGCCGTACCTGGTGCTGTGTAGTTGATGGTAGCATGTTGCCAGAGTCCACTGTTGGCTTTGCGGAACTTTACAAAAACCCAGGCTCCGTCATAGTTGGCTTCATTGGTACTGGTACGCCAGCTATGATCCCACGAGAGACTAAAGTTCACCATCGAAAAATCAAGCGCAGTGTTCTGACCATTGATGGAGGGATTGCTTACCTGAATGTTGTTGGCCTTGGCGACGGCAGAAAAGAACAAAAGTGCGGCAGTAAAAATCTTTTTCATGTGCAAAAAGTTGATGCATCAAAAGTAGATTGAGCCTCTAAAGCACACCATACGCAGCTATGCGTATTTATCAGCGTAACGCCGAAATTTTGAAGAGAACAATTTGTACTTTCCCGTTACTATTTCTGTCCGATGAAATCAACTTTGCTCCTGCTGGCAATTACACTGTTGGCACAAACGCTCTATGCCGGCGAAAAGGATAGCCTGATGCAAGCCCTCAGTACTCGCCTGCCCGACAGCACCCGTATCAATGTCTATAACCAGCTTGCTTACCTGCTGGCAGAAGACGATGAAGTGCGTGCAAAGGATTTTGCCCTTAAGGCAAGGCAGCTTTCTTCCGAAAAAAACTACCCTTTTGGCTTCATCAAAAGTTTGTACAACCTTGCCAGTCTGGAAGAAATGGCTTCCCGCTATTCCGAAGGCGCCGCACTATATCTGCAGGGCATTGCGACCGCCAAACAAGACAACCTTCCTGCACTGGTGGCCTATGGCTATCAGGACTATGCCCTTTTACTCAAAAAACAGGGACTTCACCGACAGGCCCTTCGCTACAACGACAGCGCGCTGACCATTTACAGCGCCTTGAAAGATTCAGCGAGGATGGCGGCGCTTTTCACCAATATTGGCAACAACTATAAGAATCTGAATCTGTTTGAAAAAGCTATTGACTTCCAGCTAAAAGCCCTGGCCTATGCACAGGCGCACAACAACTTCAAAGGCACAGCCCGCGCATACAACAATATAGGACTGATCTACGAGCGGAACGGCAATCAGGAAAAAGCCCTGGAATGCTACCTGAACATGCTGGAACCCGCCCGGAATAGCGGCGATAAAAGAACGCTGATCGTATGCCTCGGCAATATCGGTGCTGCCTACCAAAACCTGCACCAGCCTGCGCAGGCACTCAGGTTCCTCGATGAGGCAAAAAACCTGAACGAGGCTGCGGGACATTGGAAGGATGAACTGTATAACCTGACCAATATTGCCAGTGCGCTCAATGAACTGCGAAGATATCGCGAGGCCCTGGCGACCGGCAGACAAGCGGAGCAAATGGCAAAAGAAGCAAAAGATGAGGAAAGCCTGGGATATGCGTTGGCGCAGCAGGGCATTGCGCTGGAAGGACTCAGCAACTATGCTTTAGCTGAAAGGCAATTGCTCGGGGCACTGCAAACCGGCAAGCGAATTGAAAGTAATCCCCTGGTGATGCTGACGGAAGAAGCGCTGACCAGACTATATGAACGCAGTAACAGGCCCGGCCTTGCCATGGATCACCTGAAAATTCTGACCGCCCTTAAAGACAGTGTGTACAATACAGAAAGACACGAGCAAGTGCTGAGCCTGCAGACACAATATGAAACAGAACAAAAAGACCGCGAGCTTGCCGAGAAAACTGCTGCCGTAAGTGAAAACCGGTTATTGCTGGAAAAGAAAAACAAACTATTGTACGGCTCCGGACTTGCGATCGTAGCCCTTGCCATTATCGGCGCTTTAGCTCTGCGCAACAACAAACTAAAGCGAATAAAGATGAAACAGGAAGCGGACTTATCGAAGGCAAAAGCGCTGCGCCGGCTGCATGAAGAAAAGCTCCGCATCTCTCGCGAGCTGCACGACAACATCGGCGCACAGCTCACTTTTATCAATAGTTCTTTGCAGTCACTGTCGCTGCGTCAGAACGACCTGCCCACACTCAAAGAAACACAGAAGCTGACCATGAACACGATCAGAGAGCTACGCAATACGGTATGGCTTATCAACAAGGCGGAATTCAGCGTGGAAGAATTTGTAGCCAAGCTGCACGACTACCTTCGCCCTGCCGGAGGCGAAAGCACAGCGGTGTCGATACATTTGTCTGGCGAAGGGACGAGGCGTATGGATGGTGCGGTAGCATCCCATCTGTTTCGCGTCATACAGGAGGCCGTCAACAATGCGCTGAAACACGCGGGCGCGTCTGAGATCGATGTAAAACTTGCTGCCGGCCCGCGCCAACTTTCGGTGAGCATTGAAGACAATGGCAGGGGCTTTGACCTTAACACCACCAGCCAGGGGAATGGCCTGCAAAACATGCGCCTGCGCGTGGAAGAAACAGGCGGGCAATTCAACCTGTATAGTGCACCAGACAAAGGGACTCGGGTCGAGTTTTCCGTGCCCATACAGGAATACGCATAACAACGTATTGACTCAAAGAGAAAACTGATGCAGTTTTGAAGCTTTCCAACAATGAATACGTATATAGCCATTGCCGAGGATAATAGTTTTGCCCTGCGTAGTTGCGTCGAAAAACTTAGCAACTATCCGCAGATCAAAGTGCTATTTACGGCTGTCAACGGCAAACTGCTGCTGGAGAACATGGATAAGCAGTTGCCAGACCTTGTGTTGATGGACATACAAATGCCGGTAATGGACGGCATCAGTGCAACTGCAGCGATCAAAAAACGCTATCCTCAGATTAAAGTCCTGATGCTTACCTCGTTTGACGATGACGACAAAATTTTTGAGGCGATTGTTGCGGGAGCATCGGGCTATATTTTGAAAGAAGAACCCGCAGAAGAACTACAAAGAGCTATTCAGGAAACCCTCGATGGAGGAGCGGCTATGTCGGCTGCCATTGCACTGAAAGTATTAAATCTGGTACGGCATCCGCTTGTCCGTGAGCAGGATACCGGCTTCGATTTTGGCATTACTCGCCGGGAGACGGAGATTCTGGAACAACTCAAAAACGGATTAAGCTATGAAAAAATAGCAGTGAACCTCTGCATCAGTTATGGCACCGTTCGCAAGCATATTGAGAATATTTACCGTAAACTGCAAGTCACCAATAAAGTGGAAGCCCTGCAAAAAGCCCTTCAAAACCGGATCATCAATTGATTTTTTTCAAGACCGGGACGGCTATCAAAGATGTGATCCAGCAAAAGAAGAAGATACAATCAGGGGTTTTGTTGATGTGCTTTTTTTTGTAAAGCTGTGAAGTTGTAAAATTGTGAGGTTGGTTGTTGTCCGGCTCTCAAACCCGTCCTACCATTGGCTAACTGGCTAATTAGCTCATTGGCTAATTTTCTTCAAATTTTCAAATCTTCAAATCCAATTGCCACATTGTTACATTTTCTAATTTACTAATTGCCCCTCCATGGCGCTGGTTTTATCTGTTTATGTGTTGATTTGTTTATTTGTGAAGTTGTGGATTTGTAAAGGCGCCATCATGGGCTGAGCGAATTGTCTCTTCCCAACATTATGGAGTTGTGAGTTCGATGATGTCTTCAATCCGGTTCCATCAAGGCCGTCATGTCGAGTGAGCTGCGAGCGATAGCCACTGCATTGGGCAGGCAGCGACGAGACATCTGTTGGGTTGTTGATTTGTTTATTTGCTGTGTTTGTGGGGAGAGATTTCGTTTTTGAGACGTTGTTTGTTAGGACACACCCCTGCTCCGCGCCAAGCCACCGCACGTCCCCTCTCAAGAGGGGAGGTGGTGGAGTGGTGTTG
>OFTY01000102.1_pt1 | contig 94981 bp, 92 predicted proteins | sample 1775061 | NCBI WGS metagenome assembly OFTY01 (sample SAMN08195773, study PRJEB24354) | sludge metagenome | isolation source: sludge from phenol fed wastewater aerobic bioreactor B | place: India: Nagpur | collected 2016-09-16 | reverse complement strand
ATCCAGCCGTATTCTTTCAACGCAGGATCCAGAAATTGGGCGGCGCCGGAGCGTCCAGTCGTATCCTGAAAACGACATATGCCGTCGGCAGCGCTGCTGCAGGCACCATCCTCATGTCCCGCATCTACTGCATCCTGAGCAGGGTGGCGGGCGCCTGCCTGATCACGCTGGCGGTCTTCCTGTTCGCGCAGCCGGCATGGGCAGACCAGACGGTCGTGGCCGCCGACAGCGCCCAGGTCGACTGTCAGGCGTCGGCCAAGGACCTGACCCGGATCAGCCTGGTCGATGACGAGTTCGCGAGCGTGTCGAAGATCTCGACCGGCAACCCGCAGGACGACTTCTCGGTCGTCAACGAGCCGGTCCGGGGCGACATCTACCTGAGCGTGCCCGAAGGTTTCCGCCGCCCGGCGCTTTCCTTCTTTGGCACGAGCAAGCGCGGCTACGTCTACAAGTTCGTCTGCCGGATCGCCGGCGACCAGGCGGCGCAGTTGTTTGTGTCCAATCCTGCGATCGCCCGGGAAAAGGCGGCCGAGGGCTCGCCCCAGCAGGTCGCCGCCGGGCCGCAGGATGCCGCGGTCGAGCTCGTCCAGGCCATGTACGCCAACAACGTCGCCGACGGCTATGAGATGCGGCAGCGCGCGCTGAAGCCGGTCTATGTCGGCAAGCTCAAGGTCCAGATGATCGCTGAATATCGCGGGCAGGACCTGACCGGCAAGGTGCTGCGCATCGAGAACACGGGCGATGCGCCGACCGAGTTGACCGAGCGCACGGTCGCTCCGGCAAGCGCGCTCGCCGTCTCCATCGCCGAGCCCAAGCTCGACCCGGGGAAGGTCACGACGGCCTACCTCGTCTCCCAGACTGTGAGGTAAGCCATGGCCTTCTCGGACATTTTCAATCGTAAGCGGAGGCCCCTCGACGAGGCGGAGGGCGAGGGGGTCTCGCCTGTCGGAGGCGAACTGGCGGGCAACGAAGCGGTGCGCCGCAAGCAGCGAATGCTGCTCGCCGGGGTCGCCGGCGTCGGGCTGGTTCTGTCCTCCATGTGGATCTTCAGCGGCGACGAAGGCGAGAAGGCCGCCGACGCCGATGGCGCCGAGAAGGTCGAGGTCTCGACCAAGGATCTGGTGAACCGCAACCTCTCGCAGCAAGAGTGGATGGCGCTCTCGGAAAACCGGTTTGAGTCCACCGAGAACCAGCTCAAGTCGGTGAACGGCCAGCAGGCGAGAATGGACAATCTCGCCGCTCAGATCGAAGCACTGAAGGGGCAGAACTCGTCGATGCAGGCCGACGGCCAGCGAGTGCTGTCCGCTTACCAGGCGGAGAACGAGCAGCTCCGCAAGCAGCTGAACGAGCGGCCTTCGGCGCCGCCCCCGGCGCCGGGCCCCGCGGCACTGTACGGGCGAGGTGGCCCGCAAGCTTATCAGCGGCCGGACGCGCCGGGCGAGGCCGGCGCAGCGCCTCCGCTCAGCCGCGCCGCCGAGGTCAAGATGGTCAGCTTCTCGTCTTCCGACACGGGGACTGCGTCCAAGGTGGCGAAGGGCAGCACGGTCTATACCGACAGCCCGAACTATCTGCCGCCCAACAGCTTCGCCTCGGCCAAGGTCATCGTGGGGGTGGACGCGAGCGCCGGCGTGAACAGCCAGACCGATCCGCTGCCCGTCGTTCTGCGCGTTACCGGGCCGGCGCGCTCGGTGCTGCAGAACGGTAAGCTCCTCACGACCAAGATCCAGGGCTGCCTCATCAACGGCGCGGCGCGCGGAGACCTTTCCAGCGAGAAGGTCTACGTCAAGCTGCAGAAGATGACGTGCCCGCAGCCTGGCGGCCGCTACGCCGTCTCGGAGGTCAAGGGCTTCATCGCGTTCGGCGGCAAGACCGGCGTGCGCGGGCGGGTGGTCAGCCGCGAGGGTTCGCTTGCCATGCAGGCGTTTCTCGCGGGCCTCGTCGGCGGTGCCGGCAACGCGCTCAACACGGCCTTCCAGCAGCCGCTGGCGACGATCAGCACCGATGGCGACGGTGGAACTAACCGCACGCCGAGCTTGGGCAATGTCGGCCTGCGTGCGCTCGGCGGCGGTGCCGCGGAGTCGGGCAAGGACGTCTCGAAATATCTGATCGAGCGCGCCGAACAGTACCAGCCGGTCATCGAGATGCCGACCGGCGTCGATGTCGAAATCGTCTTCCTGGAGGGTGTTTATGTCCGCAATTGATCGCTTGCGCCGGAGCGCGTTCGCGCGCCCCTGGAAGCTGCTCACCGGCGTCGCGGCGCTTGGCGCTGCCAGCGTCGCCCTCGCGGCCCAGGTCGCGGGTCCGAGCAGCGCCGAGGTCACGAACCTGCTCAAGACGCGCCTGCCGAAGACGCCCCTAACCCAGGTCAATTGCGAGAAGGTACGTGGCCTCTGCGAGGTGACGGCGGGGTCGAACCTCTTCTACGTCGACGCCGGCGCCCGCTACCTCATCATCGGCCGGGTCTATGACATGGAGACACGCCAGGATCTCACGGCCGCCCGGCTGCTCGAGATCAACCCCGACATGCTCGTCGGCGGTGCGGCCAAGGCCAATGCCGCGGCCGCGGAAGGCGAGGGCCAGGGAATGGAAGCGGCGGCTCCGGCGCAGGCGAGGGTCGAGAAGACCGCGCTTCCCGCGCGGCCGACTAGGCTGGCGCTGGACGGACTTCCGAAGGACGGCGCGATCGTCTGGGGCAATCCGGCGGGGCAGACAGTCACGGTCTTCACCGACTTCCGGTGTGGCTATTGCCGCGCGCTGACGAACGTGCTGCGCAGCATGAACGTTCGGGTCGTCGAGCGGCCGATCTCCGTTCTCGGCAGTCGCGATATCGCCGACCGCGTCTATTGCGCGAGGAATCGCGAGGAGGCGCTACATGCCGCCTATGCCGGCGAGCCGCTCAAGAGCGGCCCGTCGTGCGATACGTCGGGCCTCGATGCGAACGAGGCCTTCGCTCACAAGCACGGCCTGAGCGGAACGCCGGTGATCGTGCGCAGCGATGGAGCGATGCTCGAGGGCTATCGGCCCAAAGAGTTCCTGCAGAGCTGGCTCAAGGACGGGCGCTCGTGAGCGCGCCGCGCCTCGGCCGCCAGGCTGCGATCGCCGCGCTTGGCTTCGGCACGCTGATGAGCCTGAACGGCTGCACGACCTTCGGCGGCAACGTGAAGGGCAGCTTCACCTGCCAGGCGCCGGACGGCATCTGCGCGCCGTCCTCCACGATCGACGATCGCGCGCTGGCGATGATCTCCGGTGACGCCGGCGATGTCATGATCCCGGCAGGGCCCTATCCGACACCGGCACAACAGCCCCGTGCCCTGCGCACCGCTGTGGCAGCGCCGCTCTCGGACGCACATGGGCAGGTCGCGCCGCGAACCCGCGAGAAGGTGCTCCGGATCGTGTTTCAGCCCTATGTCGATGACCGGGGCCGGCTGCATGAATCGAGCGCTGTCCACACGGTCGTCCAATCCGAGTGGCAGGCCCAGGCGCTTGCGGATGCGACTCCCATCCCCGACAGCAGGTCGGCTGATGCACCTGTTCAGCTGAGCCTTGTCGATGCGGTCGAGCGCGACGTTCCCGGTGTGGTGGACATCGCCGCGTTCGACCCGAACATGCCGGACCCGGATGTGGTGGCGGCTGCCCGGGCCAGAAAGCCGGATCCGGTTGCAGCGATCAAGGCGGATGTCGCCAGCCGTCTGGCTACCAAGGTCAAGCCGGCGCGCGGCGCGCCGACGGCTGGAGCGCCCGCCTCGGCATCCTCAGCGACTGGGTCGCAGCAACCGACTGCGTCCGCCACGGCCACCAAGCGCGCAGCTGGCGGCGGCGAGACCGCCGCGGCGGGTGTGCCAGCCAGCCGGCGAAGCGAGGTGCCGCCTCAAGCCAAACAGCGCTCGGAGGGTGCTCCCGCCACGAGCACTGCGTCCGGCCAGGAGGCAGCTGCGCGCGTGAAGGCGAGCCAAGAGTATCAGGAAGCGCGCGAGCGGATCGAGGACAGCGCGCGCGGCTCCGCCGGAGCGACGCCCGGGGCGGGGCTCACGACCCTGACGAGCCCCACCGTCCGCGCTGCGAGCTTCCCCGCAGCGGTTCCGGAGGACAATTGACATGAGCGCGAAGCCCCGTTTCTACGACAGCCTGCTCTCCGGTCTGTTCGGCGATAGCAAGCGGCCAGAGGCCGAGCGTCCGGACTTGGCCGTGCCGATGCTCGCGCATTGGCTGCCCTATCGCAGCTACGACCCGAAGACGGGCATCTTCTACAACTCCGCCTCGCGCGGATTCGTGATCGAGGTCTCGCCGCTCGTCGGGGCGGATGAGCGTACCGGCGAGATCCTGACCCAATTCTTGTCCGAGGGCATCCCGGTGCCCGGATGCCTGCAGTTCCACGACTGGATGAGCCCGCGGATCAGCGAGCGGCTCTCCAAATGGTATCTGCCCCGCTACTCGGCGAGCGGCGTCTACGAGCGGATGGCCAAGCATCGGGTCGACTTCCTCACGGACGGCGTGTGGAACTCGCTTTCGGCCGATGCGCCGTTCTGTCTCCGCAACCACCGCGTCGCCATTTCCTATTCGACGCCGGAAAGCTCGCGCGTCTCGACCGAGGAAATCGTCGCCGTGATGGACGGCCTCATCTCGGTGCTAGGCTCGATCGGGGTCTCCGCGCGCAAGATGGACCCGGTCGCGCTGATCGGGTGGATCGACGACATCACCTCGCCGACCACGGCCGCCGGTGACGACGTCATCAGCTACAATCCGCTTGATCCCATCGCCGACCAGGCGGTGCGCCGCGACATCGAGATGAAGGTCGATCCGGACCGCATCCTGCTGCGGACGGAACGGTTTCGCCCGACCGGCAAGGAGGTCAACGGCGCGCCCGAGATCGGCGAGATCTATCCCGACGTATTCGACGTGCGCTCGTTCTCGGTCCGCAATCTTCCTCAGCGCTGGGCGCCCTGGGACTGCGCGCGGCTGATCGGCGACATGTTCGCCGACAAGCTGCGAATGCCGTGCCCGGTCTCCACGAACCTGTGCCTCGACTTTCCCGATCCCCAGGCCTCGAGCAACAAGGCCGGTTTCAAGTTCATGCGCACCACGAGCCTCGCCGACTCCAAGTCCGCGCGCTTCCTTCCCCAACTCCGCGACCAGTCCCAGGAGTGGAAGTTCGTCAATGACGAGATCCGCCAGGGGCGCAAGCTCGTGCGCCTGTTCTACAGCGTTACGTCCTTCTCTCCCAAAGGGAAGGGAGACGCCAACGAGCGCGTCCTTAAGTCGGTCTACCGGGCCGCAGGCTGGGACCTGCTCGACGACCGCTACCTCCAGGTGATGGGCCTCTTGTGCGCGATGCCCATGACGATGGCGAACGGGCTGTCCCGCGACCTCGAGCGCATGAAGCGCATGCGGACCATGCTCAGCACGACCGCGGCGAACCTGGCTCCCATACAGGGCGAGTATCTCGGTGGTCACACGCCGCACCTGCTCCTGATCGGCCGACGGGGCCAGCCCTTCTTCTGGAGCCCGTTCGAGAACGCCGCAGGCAACCATAACGTGGCGGTGTTCGGCAAGTCGGGATCGGGCAAGTCGGTCGCCCTGCAGGAGCTGTGCGCCTCGTTGTGCGGTGCGGGATCCAAGGTTGTCGTGATCGATGACGGCCGCTCCTTCGAGCACTCGGCCAAGCTGCAGGGCGGTGCCTTCGTCGAGTTCACGATGTCGAGCGGCTTCTGCCTGAACCCGTTCTCGATGATCGACGCCGCCCAGGCGGCCGAGGATGAGGACTATCTCCTCGACTGCATGGCGATGCTCAAGGCCATCGTGAACCAGATGTCCCGCCACATCGACCGGCTGACCGACACCGAGCGCGGCCTGATCGACGGCGCAGTCAACCGCGTCTGGGAGGCTAAAGGCAGGAACGGCTCGATCGACGACGTGATCGCCGCGCTCAACGAGATTGGCAACGAGCTTGCCTCGCATCTCGCCATCGCGATGATGCCGTTCTCGAGCGCCGGCACCTACGGCAAGTTCTTCCAGGGTGAGGTCTCATTCGAGCTGCAGGCACAGCTCACGGTGTTCGAGCTGTCCGACCTGTCCTCGCGCGAGGAACTGCGCAGCGTCGTCCTGACCGCGATCATGTTCATGTCGCAGCAGATGATGCGGAAGGTCGACCGCTCGATTCCCAAGGCGCTGCTCCTGGACGAGGCCTGGCAGATGCTTCGCGGCGGGGCGATGGCCGATTTCATCGAAACCTACGCCCGCACGTGCCGCAAGTATGGCGCCTCGTTGGTGACGGCCACGCAGTCGCTCAACGACTACTACAAGTCGGCCGGGTCCATAGCCGCCCTCGAGAACAGCGACTGGTTCGTGATCCTCCAGCAGAAGCCGGAAACGATCGCCGACTTCAAGAAGCACGATCGCTTCGAGATGGACGACTATACCGACGCGCTGCTCCGCTCGCTCAAGCGCAACGGCTTCGAATATTCCGACATCATGATCAAGGGGCCGGAGACGCTGGCGGTCGGCCGGCTGGTCCTCGATCCCTTCTCTGCCGCGCTGTTCTCGTCGAGCCCGCGCACCTTTGCTGCCATCGAGGCGATGGTCGCCGACGGGCTCAGCATGGATGAGGCGATCGAGCGGATCGCATTCCCCGAGAACCCCGAAAAATGGACGATGCCCGCCGCTGATGCGGCGGCAATCGCTGCGGAGTGAACCCATGGCGACGATGCTCACAGAGCCGACCACCCCCAGCCCACGACGCCCGTCGCGCGGGCTCGATGTCGGCTTTCTGCTTTACTTCTACCTCCACATGGCAGGGTTCCTCGCGTCGACCCTGCTCATCACCTGGGGCCTGTTCGTCCTCTTCTTCCTCGTCATCGGCGGCTTCTCGTTCGACGGGATGATGCACCAGCTCGACAATCTTGCGAGCCGGTACGTCGCCGCCGACGCCGCTCGCATCACGTCATTCCGGCACGTCCTGATCGTCGCGCACATGCTTCTGGCGGCCGGAGTCATCTTCTTCCGCCGGCACAGCATCCTGCCTTCGCGCGATCCCAAGGGGAGCAACACCGATGTCTGATCAGCCTCAGCTCGACCTTCAAGCTCCTCCGACGGCGCCGAAGGCCGCTGCGCCGGCCCGTTCGGGGCGTGGATTCGGCGGATTCACGCGGGCTCAGCTGGTGATGGGCGCGATCCTGATCGTCGCACTGATCTGGGCGATGTGGGTGACCAAGGCCCTCGTCGAGCCCCGGGAGGAGCACATCGTCAAGGCGAGCCTCTCCAACATCGTTGGCGAATATGTGAGCGCGCAGGCGCGCTCGGCGTCGCCGCCCGGGCAGGTCGAGACCGAGATGCGCGCCTTCATGTCTTCGCTCGACCACGAACTCCAGCGCCGCGGGGCCGGGGGGCAGGTGGTGCTGGTCGGCGAGGCGGTGCTGACGAAGAACGTGCCCGACATCACCGACAGCCTGCGCAAGGCCGTCTATGCGAGCGGCGTTCGCCAACCCCGGCCGGCGAGCGCCCAGGAGATGCAGCAGCTCCAGCAGCAGATGGCGCCGGGACCGGCGACGCCATCGATGCCCGGCGGGCCCGCTGCCGGTGCCGGCGCAACGCTCGAGCCGATGGCGGCCGTCCCGGCCGGAGCGGTGATGCCGCAGGCCGGCTCCGGCGCCGGCGCTGCGCCTCCCGCGGCAGTCCCCGGGGCGGCGATCACCACCTTTGGAGGTCCCGATGGCAGAGGCGGTCAGTAATGCGACGGTCGCCCTCTGGCGGCCGCGCAAACGACTTTGGGGCCTGTATGGCGGGCTCGTCGCGGGAAGCGTGGTGCTCGGCGCGATCAGCGACTGGCGCGACAATCACGCGCTCCTGATCAACACCACCGATTCGCTACCGAACTGGGCGTTCGTCATCCACCGGAACAAGGTGCCGGTCAGGGGCGAGTACGTCTTCTTCGATCCGCCCCCCAGCGAGCTGGTGCGGCGCCATTTCGGCGCCAAGCCGCAGATGTTCGGCAAGATCGTCTACGGCCTACCGGGCGACGTCGTGGCGCACTGGCACCGCGCCGTAACGGTGAACGGACGGATCGTGGGCTACACCAAGCCCACGACCAGAAGCGGCGAGCGGCTCGCGATCGGGCCGAGCGGCGTGATACCGGCGGGCTGCTACTATGTCGGCACGCCCCACAAGGATGGTTTCGACTCCCGCTACGCGGCGATCGGCTTTGCCTGTCGGCGCCAGATTGTCGGCACCGGCGAGGCGATCCTGTGATCCGCGCGGCCGCTGCCTCGCTCGCCGGTGCTGCCTGTCTGGGCGCCGCGGTCCTGGTCGCCGGATCGGAGCGGGGCGAAGCGCGGGACTTCGGCCAGCTCGGGCAGACATTCCCCGTCATCGAGGCCGACCTGCTTTCCACGATCGAGGCTCGGTTGCAACGCGCGCAGGCGACGGGAGAGATGGACCGCATCAACGCGGCCTTCGCCAAGCGCGTGGAGGCCAAGGTGCGGCGCCCGGTGCCGGTCGCCGGCATCACGCCTGCCGAGGAGCCGCGGGCCTGGGACTATGACCCGAGCATCACGCTCGAGCGCGAGATCCGGGATCACAAAGGACAGGTGATCGCGCAAGCCGGGCAGAGGATCAATCCGCTCGACTTCGTTTCGATGCGGCAGAGCCTCGTCTTTGTCGACGGCGACGACACAGCGCAGGTCGCGTGGGCGACCAAGCGGTTCACCGAGCTCAACGCGAAGATCATATTTGTCAACGGCTCGCCGATCGAATCGATGACGGCGCGCAAGCGCCGGTTCTTCTTCGACCAGGACGGTCGCCTGACCGCCAAGTTTGGCATCCGCCACACCCCGGCCGTGGTGTCGCAGGCCGGCAGTCTGCTGCGCGTCTCGGAGACCGTCCTCAAGCCGGGAGCAAAGAGCTGATGCCCCTTTGGCTGGACCTTCTGCGGACCCCCATGGCCGCACCGGAAACCGGCGCCCTTCGCCGCATGCGGCTGGTGTGGCAGGGGCTGTGCCTGTCGGTCGCGTTGGTCGTGGGGTTCTTCGCGCAGTTCCATGCCGCCCTTGGCCGGACTGCGCCGTGCCTCGCGGCCGCGCTGCTCGCTGCGGCGGCGCTGTACACCTGGCTCTATCTTCGCCGGAAGAATGCGGCCGACACCGCCTTCCTCCAGGAGACGGGGGAGGCGGGCTGATGCGCTGGCTGAGGGCCATCCTCGGCGTCTTGGGGCTGCTGCTCGTGGGGGTGGCCCTGGCGCCGCGTGCCGAGGCGGCGCCGACGTGCACGGGCAAGTTCGTGAATCCGATCACGGACGTCTGCTGGTCGTGCCTCTTTCCGCTTTCGATCGGCGGGGCGAAGATCTGGCCGGGCAGCCGCCCCGACACCAACAATCCTGCGTCGCCGGTGTGCGCGTGCGCCGACCCCTTGCCCCGGATCGGCATCTCGGTCGGCTTCTGGGAGCCCGCGAGGCTGGCGGACGTAACGATGAAGCCGTGGTGCTTTCCCAACCTCGGGGGAACGCGGATCGCGCCGGGCTTCGACATCGGCCAAGGCTACCTAGCCGGGCCGTCGATGGTAGGCGGCCGGTCACAGAGCACGGCGAAGTGGCACGTCCACTGGTACGTCTACCCGCTCCTATACTGGATGGAGATCCTGACCGACTTCATCTGCTTCGAGCAGGCATCGTTCGACATCGCCTATATGACCGAGGTCGATCCGCTGTGGCAGGATGACTCGCTGACCGCGATCATCAACCCCGAGGCGATCGTCTTCGCGAACCCGATCGCGAAGGCGGCGTGCGCGGGCGACTGCATTGCGGGAACGGCCGCGCTGCCGCTCGACGCGCTGTTCTGGTGCGCGGGGTGCCAGGGCAGCATGTATCCGCTCAACGGCAACATTCCCGCCTCGATCGGGCATGTCCAGTCATCGCGGCTCGCGCTTTCCCGGTTCGCCTACAAGATGCACCGCGAAGGCCTCGCCTGGGGCACGATGGGCTCGCAGGGGCTCTGCAAGAAGTACCTGATGCCGATCATGCGGAAGCAGCAATACCGCTTCCAGATGGTCAACCCGATCCCGACGGTGAGCGGCCGGTTCGCCTGCTCGGCGATCGGCGCCTCGACCATGCCGCCCGATGCTGGACGCGCCTTTCCCGCCGGCGGCGAGGACATGGGCTACCTCGTCTGGCGCAAGCGCAACTGCTGCGTGTTCTGAGGAGAGAGACATGCGTCTTCTGACATCCGGCATCGTCGCGCTTCTCGGCACGGCTGGCCTTTCGGCATTGCTCGCGCAATCCGTCGACGGGGTCGACGTTCAGGCCGTCAAGAAGCGCGCGGCCGACATGGCGGCAGAAGCGCAGGCCTTCGTCGACCAGGTGAAGGACCGCGGTGACGAATTCCGCGAGCAGGCGAGCGTCGTCCGTAAGTCGGGCATCGACAACATGCAGCGGGTTGCCGCGACCGATCTGCCAAAGGGACCGGGAGGTAAGATCGACTTCGACGAGCTTGTGCAGGGCGCGGCGACAAATGCCAATCTCCCAGGGGGCGATGCCCCGCAGTTCATCGTCTTCGCCAGCCTGTCGATGCCGCCGGCGTCGCTCAAGCAGCTGATCGCCGATACCGCGCGGGCTGGCGGCGTCGTCGTTTTCCGCGGGTTCCCCAACAACTCGGCCAAGGAGTTCGTCCGCCGTCTCGGTCAGGTCGTCCAGAAGGGCGACATGCCGAACATCGGAATCGACCCGCGGCTTTTCCGCGCCTTCGACGTGCAGGCGGTACCGACATATGTGGCGGTCTCGTCGACCTTCGACCTGTGCGCCGGATTTCACTGCCAGACCAAGGTTCCGCCCCATGACCGCATCGAGGGCAACGTCACGGTCGACTATGCCCTCAACACCTTCGCGGAGGCCAACGGACCGGGCGCGCGCATCGCATCGGTGGCGCTCGGCAACCTGGCGCGGAGCCGGCGCCAATGAAGGTTCGCGCCATCGTGGCCGTGCTTGCCGGCGTCTGCCTGACGATCAGCTCTGCTGGCGCGCAGCAGATGACGATCGAGCAGGCGCGCGAAGAGGGCAAGGCGTTTGGCAACGCAAAGCGGGGAGATGAGAGCCTTGTTCCCAATTCGGAGGCGCAGGCCCAGGCCGTCCCGGGCTATTCCGGGACCAATCAGCCGCAGAGCACCTACTTCGACGATCCGGATGCGCTCATCGCGGCGGGGACGGCCCAGCGGTCGACCAACGAGTCCTACCGGACCGTCACCGATGCGGACCGCACGCGGCCCGCCTTCAGCAACGCGGAGATCCTTGCGACGACGTCGCGCGCGACGTCGATCGAGAACGATCCGTCGGCCTACCTCGCCGATGAGAATATCGGCTCGACCACTGGCCAGTGCCAACCGCTGCCGCCAGGTTCCGGCGCGGGAGGATATTACGAGGCGACGTGCAACCAGGGAACGAAGCTCGACGAAGTGCCGAGGTCCTGTTCCATCAGGATGGCGCCTGAGATCACGAAAACCGACGCGTACAAGTATTTCGTCGTTCCCGACAGCGCCTATGGTACGCCGTTCGCACGCTATTCCTCGATGGCGCCGCACGTCGCGGCCGGAACCTGCAAGCCCACGGGCGTGGCCATGCAGGCCTGCGCCGCGCACCGGATTTACGGCGTGTCCACCAACAAGTTCTGCGACGACTACTATGCGACGGAATATGTCTGCTCGCAGAACCTGAGGGATATCGCCCTTTTGCCGAGCCCCATCACTGGCGAGGGCTGGCACGAGAAGACCGTCCAGACCAGCGTGACGGTGAAGCGGGTCGACGGCTGCGCCGAAATGGCAGCCGATGCGATGTGCACCGCTGCTGGGGCCGGCGAGGTCTGCACCGAAGGACCTGAGACCCGGATCATCGACGGCGTGGCGGTAACGCAGGCCTGTTGGGCGTGGAAGCGCGACTTCACCTGCAATGTCATGAGCGCAGGGAACGACTGCGGCGATCTCGACGCGAACCGACAGTGCACGTTTCTGCGCGAGGACTGCCTGGACGACCCGCAGCAGGGTGCGTGCAAGGTCAAGGAGAAGGTCTATCGTTGCCCGACACCGGACACCCCGACCTCAAACGCACCGCAGTACATCTGTGGTGACGACGTCTACTGCATCAACGGGGACTGCGAGCCGATCACCCGCGAAGCCTCGACCGAGTTCAAGGACGCCTTGGTCGCGTTGCACGCGATCGACGACGCTTCAAAGGGCTTCGACCCGAACAACCTCACCGTCTTCTCGGGAACGCGGGACACCTGCCACAAGCCGGTCTTCGGCCTCATCAACTGCTGCGCGGGCAAGGTATCCGGCGCGCTGACGGTCGCCGCAGGCGGCGCGGCGCTCGCCGGCGGGCCCGTCGCGATCGCCGCGCTCGCGACCCCGTTCCTCGCACTGTTCGCCTGCTCACAGGACGAGATGAAGCTCGACATCAAGGACCGCATGGGATTCTGCCACAAGGTCGGAACCTGGTGCTCGTCCAGCTTCCTCGGCATCTGCAAGACGAAGAAGACTGCCTACTGCTGCTTCGAGAGCAAGCTGAGCCGTGTCCTTCAAGAGCAGGGCCGCGTCCAGCTGAACAAACCTTGGGGGAAGCCCAAGAACGAGCAGTGCAAGGGCTTCAGCATTGCCGAGTTCCAGCGGCTCGATCTCTCGAAAATGGACTTCACGGAAGTCTACGCCGACTTCCTAGACGCGGCCAAGCTGCCGGACGAGGTCCAGACGATGACCGAGATCCAGTCGAAGATTCAGAACTACTACGACCTGCATGGAGGCAAGCCATGACCAGCCACGAGCCAGGGGATCGAGATGACGGCCACGGCGAATGACCTGCTCTCTGCCGGCGCTCCAGGGTGTGACTGGAAGATGACCGTATTCGAGCTGGCGATTTTCATGTGCCTGTATCGCGCCGGGCAGCCGCGGCGCGTGGAGGACATCTGCAAGGTGATCGGCGGCTGGTTCGAATGCGTGGTCGACCCGCCGGCCGCAGCCGCGCCGATCGAGCACATGCTGGCCAATCGATGGGTCGCGGAAAAAGGCCATGGCCTTTGCGCAACCGAGGAAGGCCGCCGTGCGGCGCGACCGCTGATGAGCGGCATGGTGCGGATGCTCGACCATGGGACGCGGCTGATCGATGTCGCTCTGATGATGTCCGTGCTGCGCTTGTCGAAAGGAGAACTGGACCATGGCATTCGCGATCTTTGAGCCAGCGATCTTGGCGGTGCTGCTCGCCGGCGTCGGCCTGCCAGCGCCTGCAGCGCCTATGTCCGCGCCCGCCTCACCGTGCAGTCGCCACGCAACCATCACCTCCGCCTTCGACTGCTGCCTCGACCTCGCGCTGCGGAAGGCGCCGCTCACCGCACCGCTCATCCACCCCGCGCCATCCCCGGACGGTGCGGCCGATCAGAAGGAAGGACGATAAGCATGTCGAAAGTCGCGAAGCTGGCGATGCTCCTGCTGGCGGTCGCGCCCCTGGCGGCGCCGCTGCGGGCGCAGGACGCCGAGCGCCGGGACGACAGCGTCGAGGCGTCCGACCGCGGCGACGATTTCTACTGCGGCGAGCGCAGGCTGGGGCAATGGTTCTACTGCACCAAGCCGAAACCGCCCGAGAGCGCGAAGGCACAGCCGCAGGTTCCTGAGCAGAGCGCGGCGGACCGCCTCGCCGCTATCACGCGGCAGCTGGATGAGCTGAAGGCGCGGGCGATCCTCGATCCGTCGGAAGAGAATGTCATTGCCTATGTCCGTTTCCAGCGCGAGCAGCTGGACCGCGCCTCGACCTTCTCGGACACCTGGCAGCGCGCGCTCTGGCAGAACCCGGACATCGACTACACGCTGCAGCGGCCGGTCAACACGGTAGCCAAGCGCGCCTGGCTCGACAACCGGAAGGCCGACCGCGACCAGGTCCTGACTAACCTCGGTCAGCGCTACGGTCTGTTCTACTTCTACGCGCAGAGCTGCGGCGCGTGCGAGGTCTTCTCGCCGATCCTGCGATCGGTCGCGGATAGTCACCGCATGGCGGTGATGGCCGTCTCGATGGACGGCGGGCCGAGCCGCGACTTCCCCAACTATGTGGTCGACTCCGGCCAGCGCGCGCGGATGGGGATACCCGGCAACGAGACGCCGGCACTCGTCCTGTTCGATACCGCGACGAAGCGCACCATCCCCGTCGGCTACGGCATCCTCAGCGCCGATGAGATCATGGATCGCATCTTCATGCTCACCAACACCAAGGTCGGGAGCGACTACTGATGTCCATTCAACAGCAGAAGGGCCGGCTGAGAAGGCTGGCTCACCGCGCCGGCGCCGCCCTGACGGTGGCCGCCGCCTCGCATTTCGCGCTCATCGGTGTCGCACGGGCGGACGTCGCCTCGGAGATGAACGGGTTCTTCAACGACGCCGGCGGCGCGGCGAACGTCACCGGCCCAACGGCGTTCCAAGGGCAGTCGGCCGGCTACTACTCGCTCGGCAACGTCTGGACGCGCTTCCCGCAGAAGAGCGTGTCGCCGTTCAACCTGCAGCTCCCAAGCGCGCGGGCGGGATGCGGGGGTATCGACCTGTTCTCCGGCTCCTTCAGCTTCATCAACGCGAGCGAGATCGTCGCGATGCTGAAGGCGACGGCGAACAACGCGCTCGGCTTCGCCTTCAAGCTGGCGATCGACAGCGTCTCGCCCGAGATTGGCAAGGTCATGGACGAGTTCAGCCAGAAGGCTCAGCTCCTCAACCAGATGAACATCTCGAGCTGCGAGACCGCGCAGGCGCTGGTGGGCGGGATCTGGCCGCAGATGGAAACCACCCGATCAACCATCTGCGAGGCTGTCGGCAACAGCCAGGGCGTCTTCTCGGACTGGGCCGCGTCCCGCCAAGGCTGCAACAACGGGGGCCAGAGGGACGCGACGCTCGCTGGCAACACCGACCCGGCGATGAAGGAGCAGATCATCGGCGACCCGCACAATTATACGTGGGAGGCGCTGAAGAAGTCGTCGAAGTTCGGAGCGTTCGACCAGGCCTTCTCCGAATATGTGATGACGCTGGTTGGGACGATCGTCACGACTCCTCCGTCGGGCAGCGAGCATGGCCCGAAGGTGGTGATCTACGGACCGGCCGAGGAGGCGGTCGTGACGGCATTGCTCGACGGCACCGCGAACGCGCCGGCAGTGAAAATCCTGAAGTGCAACAACGACCCGTGCACCGATGTCTCCGACCAGACCCTGAACGTGCCTGCGTCGAGCGCGCTTCGGCCCCGGATCGCGACGATGATCAAGAGCATGAGCTCCAAGATTCGCAGCGACAGCGCGCTTGACGCAGCCGAGAAGCAGCTGCTGAACATGGCGACGGTTCCGATCTACAAGATCCTCGCGGTTCAGGCCTACGCCCACTACGCGCTCACCGACGGCGAGATTCAGACGCTCTCTGAAATCGTCGCGGTCGATCTGCTGAACGCCATGCTCGACAACATGCTCGACAGGGTGGAGCAGGCGAAGGTCTTCTACCAGACCGCGGACCAGGAGACGGCCTCGCAGTGGCGCCAGCAGATCGCGGCGACCCGCGCCAAGTTCGCGCAGCGGGACGTGAAGCTCAGCAACAAGCTCCAGGTGACGATGCAGATCATCAACCGGAGCATCATGCTCGAATCGACGCTGCAGAACACAATGACGCCCGGCATGTCCTCAGCGCTGAACTTCTCGCGGGGATTGAACGCGCAGGGCTTGCTCTAGGCGCGCAACAGGGAGGTAGCGGCGTGCTCGAGGTCTACACGGTCGGCGGGGGCGAGTATCTCGTCAACACCTTCAACGCGGTCGCCGCGTGGGCGGGGGGAGGGGGCTATCGCTCTCTCCTGCGGGTCGTGATGGTGATGGGGCTGATCTATTCGCTGCTCGTCGTCGCCTTCACCCTCAACTTCCGCGCGTGGTTGAACTGGTTCCTTCAGGCGACGGGCATCTACCTATGCCTCATGGTCCCGACGATCGACGTGAAGGTGACCGACCGCCTCAATCCGAGCCTGTCGCCCGCGACGGTGGCGAATGTACCTCTCGGCCTGGGGGTCCTCGCGAGCTTCACCACCCAAATCGGCGACTGGCTCACCCGGACGGCCGAGACCGTCTTCGTCATGCCCGGAGAGCTCAACTACACTACGAACGGCATGGTGTACGGCGCCCGGCTATTCGACGCGACCCGCAACTTCACCATCCGCGACGCGGAATTCTCGACCAACCTCGAGAACCACTTCAAGAATTGCCTGTTCGGCGACGTGATGCTCTACCAGAAGTCGCTCACCAACTTGGCGAAGGCGCCGGACCTATGGGCGGCGATCGGGCCGGGCTCGGAAGCGCGGTCGCAGGAGTGGCTGGAAAGGCAAGGCGACGGCTCGGTCCAGAACTTCATTGTCACGTGTCGCCAGGCCTATGACACGCTGAACGGCCAATGGGCGAGCATGATCGAGGCGAACGCGGAGCCTTGGGCAAAAGAGGTCTATCCCAAGCTCAGCAATGCTGTCGCCGCGGCGAAGCTCAAGCACGACGTCCCGATCGTGAATGCGGCCTTCACAGGCTCGGGCGACGATTTCACCGGCGTCATGAGGCAGAACACCGCCATCAACGCCTTCATGCAGGCGCGAAATTCGATGGCCGGCGGAAGCGGGGCGGCGTCGATCGACACCTTCGCACAGACCCGCGCGGACATTCAGGCCCGCAATACCTACAATTCGATCGCGCAGCAGGCGATGGCGTGGGTGCCGATCCTGAACATTGTCCTGACTGTCGTGTTCTTCGCGATGTTCCCTGTGATCTTCCCGCTCTTCCTGCTCCCGCAGACCGGGCTGAGTTCGTTGAAGGGCTACGCGATGGGGTTCTTCTATCTGGCGTCCTGGGGACCGCTCTACGTGATCCTCCACATGATCTGCATGACCCGGGCCGAGGCAGCCTCGAACGGCGTCGCCGCAGGAGGGATGTCGCTCGGAAGCTATGCCGGCATCGGCGCGGTGAACGGCGAAACGGCGACGATCGCCGGCTTCATGCTGATGAGCATACCGTTTCTGGCGGGCGGGCTTGCACGGGGCGCGATGTCGATCGCGGGGCAGGCGACGTCGATGCTGGCGCCGGCGCAGAATGCCGCGGAAGCTGCTGCGCTGGAGCAGACCACCGGCAACTACTCCTACGGAAATGTAAGTTGGGCGAACTCGACCTCGAACATGCGGCAGGCCGACCAGTGGCAGACGGCGCCGAGCTTCATGGGTGGCGCGGCGAGCGTCGGCTGGCGCCAGGACAACGGCGCCGTAATCAGCGGCTTCGGCAATGGCCAGGAAGTGTTCGACACCGGTGGCGCGATCTCGCGGCTCTCATTCACCCCGACCGTGACAACCGGCACCGTCGCGGAATGGCGGGAGATGGCGAGCGAGGCGCACCGTCAATCGCAAGCCTACGACAATGCGGCTCAGGAGATGCTCACCTGGACCAAGACTGACCGGAGTGCGCACGGGACGTCCAGCGAGCGCTCGTCAGGCTGGGACTCGAGCAGCGGCCGCTCGTCGAACACGTCTGTTGAGCAGTTTGATCGAACAACCGGCAGCAGCTCGCAAGGGTTGGAGGATCGGTCGTCGACCGGGCAGAGCCTGTCGGTGACGAACGGCCACGACCGATCGGCAGGTACCATCAATCAGGTGTCCGGCTCTCTGTCAGCAGGACTGGGCGGTAGTCAGCAAGGCACAGGCGGTGGGCGAAGCGGCATCGGCAGAGTTATAGGTCGCTTGCCAGGAGTAGGTGGAACCGTCACGGCGCAAGGTCAGCAGCAGGATACCTTGCGGCATGGAACGACGGATACTCGTTCGTCTGATAGTTCCAGCACCGCAAGCAGCGGGGTCCGGGACGAACACTCCAACGGCTCGGGCGCAACGTCATCCGATGGCACCTATGATCGCTCGGGCGTGTTCAGCCGCGCCTCGACGACGTCCAGCTCCTCACTCACCCACGAGCAGGCACTCGCTCGCGCCCGGTCGTACACTGAGACCGCTCGGCAGCTGGAGGAACTGTCGCAGCAACTCTCCCGCGACGCCAGCTACGCGGAGACGCACGGCATGCAGCTAAGCGAGAACATGAGTCAGGATCTGGCGCAGTGGTACCGGGCGCAACAGGCTTCGAACCCGGGTTTGGATGCTCCGGAGCTTTGGGCCACCGACCTCGGCGACCACCAGCGTGCCGTTCGTCAGGAAATGGTCACTCGCTGGATGCGCGAGAAGCAGGACGACATTCGCGAAGAGATCGCGGGCAAGCTTCAAGCACCCGACCTCGTTGAGGTGAGCAGGCCGAGCATCGACCGCGCGGCGGATGTGGTGGGCTCGTATCGCCCACATGGCGTATCTGGCATTCCGTCTGGTCCTGCAGGCGGCGATCCTCGCGCCGCTGGGGCAATTATCGACGCCGGTGGGGACCAGCTTGAGATCGATCGTGGTGCGGCGCAGGCTGCTCGGACCAACGCTGTGCAGGGTTCTTTAGGCGTACAGCAGGAGGTCCATAGCGATCACAACCGCGGCTTCTTCAATGATCCGAAGCTGCGGGAGTAAGCTGGGTGTTAAAGCGCGAAAAAGAGGTACCCTATAGCGCCAGCTAAAAGCGCATAGGCGACGAGATAAGCAGCTGCGCTCGTTCTGCTGACGTTGCCATCGGTGTCGGTGACGGGACCGTAAGGCTCAAACCCATCGTCGACGTACTGAACGATCGGACCAGCAGAGTTATCCTGGGTCATCAAGTATGTCGCGGTGTCAAGCTTGAGCATAAAACCTCCGAACCTGTCCAACATACAGGGTTCGAGGTTTGATCACAAGCAATGGAGATTGCGGCTGATGGCTAGGCTGAGGCTCCGAACGGACCGAGGTTGCTGGGCATTGTCGTCAGTCGGCCCGCGGTCATTCGTCGCTAAACTCATGACCTCGGATAGAGTGCGCGCCGCACCCCATCGGTGATCGTGTAGACAGCCTGCCGCTGGGCACCGCGGTTATGATGGTCGACGCGGTAGCCCTGGTAGTGGCGCTGCACGAAGCCGGCCCTGACGAGCTCCGAGACCGCTCGGCTCACGTTTGTCCGGCCGGAGAGGCGGATGCGCCTCTGAACTTCCGCCGCGATCAGCCGTTCGGCGGCTGCCGTGTCGAATGGAAGCTGATTGCGTTGCTCGAGCTCAGCTCTAACCTTGTGGGCGATCGCAAGGCGGCGGGGGTCGCGCCGGGCGACGGGCACCAGAGCATCGCAGAGCCAGTCCCGCACCGGCACCTCGCGGTCACCTTCACGGACATACGGGCCGGCCGAGCCGCTTTGGGCGCTAGCCTGCGCGATCAAGTTGAGCACCATGAAGCTGTAGCGTGGGCGCTCGCAAACTGCCGTCAGGCGATCGAGCAGGCTGGGCAGGTCCAGCGCAGGTGCGTCCTGCGGCGCTGCTCGTTCCGCATTGCCTTCGGCGGCGAAGAAGTCCGGTTGAAACATGAGAACGAATCAAGCACATCTTGATTCTCATGTGAATCCCTCTTGTTGCGGCGCGTCCATTTTATCGAGGTGTCGCGTGTCTGGCTCGCAAGCCGGCACAGCCGCCAGAACGCTTGGACGCCCGGACCTCAGCGCGATGTGGGCTCATGGCCGTCGGGGTCGTCGAGCCACGTCGGAATGTCGCGTCGCGCGTCGAGCACGCGCCATATGTCGATGTGATCGTCGCGTTCGACGTAGAAGACGAGCCACGGAAAGCGGGCGAGACGGCGATGTCGCAGACCCGGCAACATCAGTTCGTGCGCGTAGCGCGGAGAGCCGATGCCCGGTTGCTCCGCGATCGCTCGGTAGACTGCTTCTAGCGAGGTCACGAAGCCGAGCGCGACATCCGGCCCAGCCTCGTGAGCATAGTGGTCGATAGCGCTCTCGACGTCGCGATGGGCCTCGTCGCGGGGGACGACCCGCTTCATGGTCATGCCGTGCGGCGAGCCCGCACGCGCAGTCCTTCGAAATAGTCGTCGTCTGCTGGGGCGCCCGGGGTGGATTCAGCGCCGTCGAGCAGCAGCCGGCGCAATCGCTGGCGGTCCTGGTCCTTGCGGATGAGTTCGCGGACATACTCGCTGCTCGTGCCGTAGCCGCGGCCGGCAACCTGCTCGTCCACGAAAGCCTTCAGGGTATCGGGCAGCGAGATGTTCATCGTGCTCATGGCCGCAATAGATAAGCGGTTTGGCAAAATTTGGCAAGGTGAGCCGCCCGTCCTGCGTCTTCTGACGACTAGGTCAGACACTTTCCCGATGCGAGAAGCCCGGGAATGAACAGCCGTGGCACTTTACCGGCGGGGTAAAGTGCCACGAGCGGTTGTCTTCGCGGCGAGAAGCTGTGGGGGAGGTGATCGGCTCAGTGGGGAACAGGCGGGCGGGTAAAGCTCGCCAGGCTCCTCGAGCAGGGTAGCGGCTGACCGGCACCTGCATGACAGACTGATATAGCTCAGGGACGATTACATCTCTGATCCGGCACCCTTTCTGGCGGGGCGCCGTGGGGCAGCAATCCAGGCTTCGCTGGGTGCTTTGTCGGCATGTTCAACGAGGCTCGCTCCTGCCCGGCGATCCATCGCTAGGCGGTGCGGGTCGCGCAGAACGGTCGGGGAAACCCATGTTCGAAGGGGCAAGTTGTACGGTGAATAGCGAAGAACCTGCTGGAACGGGAGTGCCGGGCCTCGATGATATCCTCGGTGGAGGGTTGAGCCGCGGCAGAGTCTTTCTGCTCGAGGGCCTGCCGGGAACGGGCAAGACCACGGTCGCGATGCAGTTCCTGCTCGAAGGGGCCCGGAACGGAGAGAAGGTGCTGTATCTGACGCTCTCCGAAAGCGAGGAAGAGTTGCGCGCCGCCGCCGCAGCGCACGGGTGGGCGCTCGACGGCGTCGAGATCGTCGAGTTGATCTCCCCCGATAGCCTCGTTGACGAGAAGCAGCAGCAAAGCTTGCTTTACTTGTCGGACCTCGAGCTGGTGGAGACGACCCGGAGAATATTCGAAGCCTTCACGCGATCGAAGCCCGACCGGCTGGTCCTCGACAGCCTCTCGGAAATAAGACTGCTGTCGCAGAGCTCGCTCCGCTACCGGCGACAGGTCCTCGCGTTGAAGCACTATTTCGCGGGCCAGGGCACGATCGTGCTGATGCTCGACGACATGACGACGGAGACCGAAGACAAGACCGTTCACAGCGTCGCGCATGGTGTGGTCTGCCTGGAGGAGCTCGCAAGAGAATTCGGTCCGGAGCGCCGGCGGATCAGGGTCGCCAAATATCGCGGGCGAGGCTTTCGCGGCGGCTATCACGACTTCGTCATCGAACGAGGCGGCGCCCGCGTATTTCCGCGCCTGATCTCGGCCGAGCACCGGTCCAGCTTCGAGCGCGACAAGGTCACGACCGAGATCGCCGAACTGGACGCGCTGACGGGGGGTGGTCTGGAGCGTGGATCGAGCGTGCTGATCCTGGGCCCTGCAGGAACGGGGAAGTCTCTGCTCGTGCTGACGTTCGTCGCCGCGGCCGTGAAGAAAGGAGAGAAGGCGGCGTTGTTCGTGTTCGACGAGGAGGTCGGGCTCCTTGCCGAACGCGCAAGAGGGCTTGGAATCGACATCATCGCGATGATGGACGCCGGTGCCTTGCAGGTCGAGCAGATCGACGCCGCCGAGCTGACCCCCGGAGAGCTTTCAGCGCGGGTCCGGAAATGCGTCGAAGAGAATGGCGCGAGGACGGTGGTGGTGGATAGCCTTAATGGTTACCAGGCCGCGATGCCGGGCGAGAACGCCTTGGTGCTGCATATGCACGAGCTGCTGCAGTATCTGAACCGCCAGGCCGCAACGACGTTCGTGACCATCGCGCAGCACGGGCTGGTCGGCGATACGCGAACCCCCGTCGATGTCACCTATCTCGCCGACACGGTGATCTTGCTGCGCTACTTCGAGACCTGCGGCCGTCTCCGCCGGGCGATTTCGGTCGTGAAGAAGCGAACCGGTGCGCATGAAGACACCATCCGCGAATATAGCATTGGCGCCGACGGGGTCCGGATCGGCGAAGCGCTGGTCTCGTTTCAGGGAATGGCGCGTGGCGTGCGCAGCCTCTTTGGGGATGCACCTGAGCTGATCGAAGAACGCCATTGATGCCCGAGGTTTCCGAGTGCGCGCTGATACTCGCGCCTTTCGGCCGGGATGCAGACGTCGCCGCAACCGTTCTGGCGAACGCCGGCATCCGCGCCCTCGAATGCCCCTCGGTCGAACGGCTGGTCGAGGAGATCCGCGCGGGGGCAGGGCTAGCGATTGTCACCTCGGAGGCGCTGATCGGTGCCGACACCGGCTCGCTCGAGGCATGGATCGCAGACCAGCCCGATTGGTCCGACTTTCCGTTCGTGCTTCTCGTGCACCAAGGCAGCGGGCTCGAACGCAACCCCGAGGCTGCCCGCTTGCTGGAGCGGCTCGGAAACGTCAGCTTCCTCGAACGCCCCTTTCATCCGACTACCCTCATCAGCCTGACTCGAGCGGCGCTGCGCGGGCGCCGCCGGCAATATGAGGCACGCGGGCACCTTGAGGAACTGCGAAGCCTAGCCGGCTTGCTCGAACGCAAGGTCGAGGAGCGGACCGCCGAGCTAACGTTGGGCGAAGCGCGGATGCGGGCGATCTTCCAGACCAACAACCAGTATCAGCTGCTCATTGATCTCGATGGGACCGTCCTGGACGCGAACGCCACTGCGTTGGCGGGGATCGAGGCGCGGCTCAAGGATGTGGTCGGCAAGCCACTATGGGAGACACCGTGGTTTGCGGATTCCCCCGATCTCCTCAACGTCGTGAAGGCAGGTGTCTTGCGGGTCGCAACGGGCGTAACCTTGCAAAGAGAATTGTCGATCCATCTTCCGATCGGCCCGCGCTCGTTCGACGTGGGAATGCGACCGATGCGGGGGCCGCAAGGCGAAACCTTGGCGCTCATCGTAGAAGCGCTCGACATCAGTGACCGCAAGCGTGCCGAGGAGGCGCTCCGGCAGGCGCAGAAGCTCGAGGCGATGGGTCAGCTTACCGGCGGCGTCGCCCACGACTTCAACAACCTGCTGACCCCGATCGTGGGCGGGTTGGACATCCTGAGCCGCAGCGGACTTGGCACGGAGCGCCAGCGCCGCCTCATCGAGGGTGCCATACAGTCGGCCGAGCGGGCGAGGGCGCTCGTACAGCGGCTCCTGGCCTTCGCGCGGCAGCAGCCGTTGCAGCTCCGCGCGATCGAAATCGGCACGCTGGTACGCGGCATGGCCGAACTGGTCGGATCGACGATCGGGCCGAAAATCAGCTTGGTGATCGAGGTGCCGGAAGGGCTGCCTGCCGCGCGCGCCGATCACAACCAGGTCGAAATGGCGCTCCTCAACCTTTGCGTGAATGCGAGGGACGCGATGCCCGAAGGGGGCACGCTCCGCATCTCGGCATCCGAGCGGCATTTCAGCGCGGAAAATGACGAGGGCCTGAGCCCAGGCAGCTATATCAGCCTCGCGGTCTCGGATACCGGGATCGGCATGGATGAGGAGACAGCCACGCGAGCCGTCGAGCCGTTCTTTTCGACAAAGGGGCCGGGCAAGGGAACAGGTCTTGGCCTTTCGATGGCGCACGGTCTTGCGCGGCAACTCGGCGGAACCCTCAGGATCAAGACCGCCCCGGACGCCGGGACTCGGGTGGAGATTCTCCTTCCCGTGCCGATGGAGACCCCGCAGCGCGCGGCGCCACAGGTCGAGGGAACGCTGCCCCAGGAGGGAACCGCCCTTCTTGTCGACGATGACGATCTCGTCCGTTCGAGCGTCAGCCAGATGCTCTCCGCGATCGGCTATGAGGTGACCGAGGCGAAATCGGCGGAGGACGCGCTGGCGCTGGTGAACAGCGGCATGAACCCGAGCGTCGTGGTCACCGATCATCTGATGACAGGGATGTCGGGCGCGGCCCTCGGCAGCGCGCTGCGGGCCCGCACGCCCGTCCTGATCGTCTCGGGCTATGCCGAGAGCAGCGAGATCACTCCGGAGTTTCCGCGCCTCATGAAGCCCTTTCGGCAAGACGAACTGGCCGCGAAACTGGCCGAGATCCGGTCGGCGAAAAGCGCGACCGGTGACTCCGCCTAGACGAAAGGTACTCGGTGTTCGGATGGGGGCCTTGCGGCCCCCAATCCTTAATAGTCCATAGCGGGAACCGGTGCCGGCTTTTCGTCCTTCGGCAGCTCCGCGATGAGCGCCTCGGTCGTGATCAGCAATCCCGAGACCGACGCCGCATCCTGGAGCGCAGTGCGCACGACCTTGGCCGGGTCGATCACGCCGGCCCGGACGAGATCTTCATACTCGCCTGTGGCAGCGTTGAAGCCCCAGTTGTAGTCCGATCCCTCGCCGAGCTTCCCGACCACGTAGGCGCCGTCCTCGCCGGCATTGTCGACGATCTGGCGTGCCGGCGCCTTCAGGGCGCGGCGGACGATCTCGATGCCGGCTTTCTGGTCGTCGTTGGCCGCGGAGAGGCTTTCCAGCGCCTTGACCGCGCGCAGCAACGGGATGCCGCCCCCGGGCAGGATGCCCTCCTCGACCGCGGCGCGCGTGGCGTGAAGCGCATCGTCCACCCGGTCCTTCTTCTCCTTCACCTCGACCTCGGTGGCGCCGCCGACACGGATCACCGCGACGCCGCCGGCGAGCTTGGCGAGCCGCTCCTGCAGCTTCTCGCGATCATAATCGGAGGTGGTCGTCTCGATCTGCTGGCGGATCTGGGCGGCGCGGCCGTCGATGTCCGACTTCTGGCCGGCGCCATCGATGATCGTCGTGTCGTCCTTGTCGATCACCACCTTCTTGGCGCGACCGAGCATGTTGACGGTGACGTTCTCGAGCTTGATGCCGAGGTCCTCGCTGACGACATTGCCGCCGGTGAGGACGGCGATGTCCTCGAGCATCGCCTTGCGCCGATCGCCGAAGCCCGGCGCCTTGACGGCCGCGACCTGGAGGCCGCCGCGCAGCTTGTTGACGACCAGGGTAGCCAGGGCGTCGCCCTCGACGTCCTCCGCGATGATCAGCAGCGGGCGGCCCGACTGGATTACCTTTTCGAGCAGGGGCACCAGCGCCTGCAGGTTCGAGAGCTTCTTCTCGTGGATCAGGATGTACGGATCTTCCAGCTCGACCCGCAGCTTCTCGGGATTGGTGATGAAATAGGGCGAGAGATAGCCGCGGTCGAACTGCATGCCCTCCACGACTTCGAGCTCGGTCGCGAGGCTCTTTGCCTCCTCGACGGTGATGACGCCTTCGTTGCCGACCTTTTCCATTGCCTCGGCAAGGATCTGGCCGACCTCGGTGTCTCCGTTTGCGGAGATCGTGGCGACCTGGGCGATTTCGCTGTTCGCGCTGATCCGGCGCGCATGCGCCTTGAGATCGTCGACGACGGCTCCGACGGCGAGATCGATGCCGCGCTTCAGGTCCATCGGGTTCATGCCGGCGGCGACCGCCTTGGCGCCCTCGCGGACGATCGCCTGGGCGAGCACGGTCGCGGTCGTGGTCCCGTCGCCGGCGAGATCATTGGTCTTGGACGCGACCTCTCGGATCAGTTGCGCGCCCATGTTCTCGAACTTGTCCTTGAGCTCGATCTCCTTGGCGACCGTGACACCGTCCTTGGTGATCCGCGGCGCGCCGAAGCTCTTGTCGATCACGACGTTGCGGCCCTTCGGCCCGAGCGTCACCTTGACCGCGTCTGCAAGCGTGTCCACGCCCCGCAGCATGCGGTCACGCGCGTCGGTCGAGAAACGGACTTCCTTTGCAGCCATTGTATCGTTTCCTCCTATGTTCGCGTGGATTTCTGTGGGTGCGCCGCCCTATTTGGACGACGCTTCGGTTTCGACGATCCCGAGGATGTCGCTCTCCTTCATGATGAGCAGTTCCTCGCCGTCGATCTTGACCTCGCTGCCGGACCATTTGCCGAAGAGGACGCGGTCGCCGGCCTTGACGGACAGCTCGACCAGCTTGCCGGTCTCGTCGCGGGCGCCCGGCCCGACGGCGACGACCTCGCCCTCCTGGGGCTTCTCCTTGGCAGTATCCGGGATGATGATGCCGCCGGCCGTCTTTTCCTCGGCTTCGATGCGACGCACGGCGACACGGTCGTGCAGGGGACGGAAATGCATGCATTACCTCCAAAGCAGATCATGATGTGACGACCCTCCCGTTCGCGGGGAACGGTCGTTTTCGGCATAGCTAGGAAGGCGATTTTCGACCATCAAGACATTTCCCGCACTTCCTGGCGCTTCAGCCATGTGAATGCCGATGCGCGCACAATCGCATGGCGCGCGGTCAGACATTGCCTCAGGAAATGCGGCGACGAGGTGATATAGATCAGCAGGCGATTGCGACCGATTCGCTACGGGACCGTCCAAGAGAAGAGGAAAACGTCGGCAGGGACGGACAGCCCATGATCTCGCTTGGTTCAGTGCTCCAGAGGCAGGGTGGCGCGATCGGGTTGCCGATCGTGAGCGCGGTCGCCGTGCAGCGCCTGATGAGCTTTACAGATGAGCTTTACAAAAGACCGGTACGTTTCAACCGGCTGCCGCACCGTGTCAGGAAGGCGCAGGACCGGACCGGCACATGCTTCCTCGATCGCTGCACCATCCGTTGGAGATTTGCAGATGAACACGCCAATTGAAAGCTCCGGCGCGGATTTGCACGACGCCTCGGGGCGTGCGGTCTCTTACGACGCCGGTCTTCGCCGTTACATGCTTGGCATCTATCGCACGATGGCCCTGGGACTGGTCCTTACCGGGCTCGTCGCCTTCCTCGTCGCCAGCACGCCAGCTCTCTATCAACCGATCTTCAACACGCCCCTCAAATGGGTCGTGATTCTGGCGCCGCTCGCCTTTGTCCTGTTCTTCTCCTTCCGCGTCGAGCAGATGAGCGCCAACACTGCGCGGATCGCTTTCTATTCATTCGCGGCCATCATGGGACTGTCGCTGGCCAGCGTCTTCCTGGTGTTCACCGGCACCAGCATCGCGCTGGCGTTCTTCTCGGCCGCCGCCCTGTTCGCGACGATGTGCCTGTGGGGCTATACGACCAATGTCGACCTTTCGCGCTGGTCGACCTTCCTCATGGTCGGGCTTTTTGGGGTCGTCATCGCGAGTCTTATCAACCTGTTCCTTGCCTCCGACAGACTGCAGTTCGCCGTCTCGATCATCGCCGTGCTGGTCTTCACCGGCCTTACCGCCTGGGATAGCCAGCGCTTGAAGAGTCAATATTTCGCCTATGCGGGGACAGAATCAGCTGAGAAGCTCGCGGTGATGGGGGCGCTATCCCTTTATCTGGATCTCATAAACCTGTTCCAGCTCCTGCTCAACCTCATGGGGGAGCGTGAACGAGCATAGCGACGTCACATCATGCGCCCTTTAGGGTGCCAAAAAAGGAGGCCTTATGGTTGGAGTCAAAGTCGATGCCGTTTCCGGCGTGTCCGACGCGGTCGGTCAGCAGATGTTGGGGACACTGCGCCGCAACTGGGGATGGATCGTCTTTCGCGGTGTCCTCGCGCTCGCGCTTGGCGTGGTATCCTTCCTGTTCCCGCTCAGCGCCCTGTTCGCCTTTGCGATGGTATTCGCCGCCTATGCCGGTGCCGATGGAATCCTTTCCATGGTCGCGGCGGTGCGCGGCGCCCGGCGTAAGGAGGAGCGCTGGTGGGCCTATGTGATCCGCGGGATCATTGGCATCGCGACCGCGATCCTGTTCGTGCTGATGCCCGAGGTCATGACCGTCGGCTACGCTCTCGTCACTCTTGTCATGCTGGCGATCTGGGCGATCGTGACGGGCGCCCTTGAGATGGTTGCCGCAACGAGCCTTCGCAAGGAAATCAGGGGAGAGTGGTTGATGGGCCTCTCAGGCGCCCTCTCGGTATTTCTTGGGATCGCGATCTTCATCCTGCTGGTCCTTGATCCCCTGACGACCTTGCCTTCGGCCGCGTGGGTGATCGGGGCCTATGCAATGTTTGCCGGATTTGTTCTCATCGGCCTCGGTCTGAAGCTTCGGCGAGCTTGACCGTGCCACGGGAAAATGAAGCCAATAAAAAGCAACGAACTGAACTCCAACCAGGGACCAATATGATGTCTGCTTCCGAGAAACCCACACAGCCTGTGAAGGCTGCCGAGAATGACAGGACACAGGCCGAATTAGCCTCGATGCGAGACGAGCAGCCCGCTGATGAACTGGACCCGGTGGAGGAAGCTATCATTGAGTCGTTTCCGGCCAGCGATCCTCCTAGTTGGACGCTATCGGGACCAAAGCAGGTTCTTCGCCCGAAAGCGTAGGAGTACCATGATCCGGACTCTGTCCGGTGGTCGGGTTACCCAGCGCTATTGGCGCTTCACCAGAAAGCTGGCGATTAGCGACTTCCGGCGAGCAATCCTGTATCGTCGCGATTCGATGGAAGGGCGACGTAGGTGCCCCGGGTCTTGATCTGGTCGCATGATGCCAGCGTCGAGATACGGAGCCTCCGGAAGATGAATGATTCCCAAAATTCTCGTATCCGCCTCGATCAGCAAGTAGACCAGGCCTTCGACCGGGCAGCCGGCCATACCCTGCACGACCCCCTGCTGCTCTCGCAAATACGGACTTGCAACACGGTTTGCCAGTTCGCGTTTCCGATCAGGAGAGACGACGGAACCGTCAGGGTCATCAATGCCTGGCGCGCAGAGCACAGTCACCACCGGCTGCCGACCAAGGGTGGCATTCGCTTCAGCCCCAATGTCGAGCTTGAGGAAGTCGTTGGCCTAGCCTCGCTCATGACATACAAATGCGCACTGATGGACGTGCCCTTCGGAGGGGCAAAGGGGGCGATCCAGATCGACCGCAACGAATTCTCCGCAGCCGAACTCGAACGGATCACGCGCCGGTACGCATTCGAGCTGCTCCGCCGCAACATGATCGGCCCTGCCAGCGATGTTCCGGCACCCGACTACGGGACGGGGCCGCAGGAAATGGCCTGGATCGCCGACACCTATCAGCAAATTAACCACTCGGATCTGAATGCGCTGGCGTGCGTGACGGGCAAGCCTATAACCTTGAGTGGGTTGCGTGGCAGGACCGAGGCGACCGGGCTTGGCGTGTTCTATGGTCTGAGGGAAGCCTGCGCTCGAGAGGCCGAAATGGCGCGGCTGGGTTTGACCAGAGGCCTCGAAGGTAAAAGAATCGTCGTGCAAGGATTGGGCAACGTCGGCGGGCATGCAGCGACATTTCTTGAAAATGGTGGCGCGAAGATCATCTGTGTCATCGAGCATGATGGAGCAATATTCAGGGAGGCTGGCCTGCATATACCGGATGTGATGGAACATCGAACCCAAACTGGTTCCATCATGGGGTTTTCTGGCGCTCAAGACCTGCCTTCGTCGATGCTGGGACTTGAGCTCGACTGTGACATACTTGTGCCGGCAGCACTCGAAAATACAATCCACGCTGGCAATCAGCAGCGCTTGCGAGCACGCATCATTGCGGAAGGGGCCAATGGTCCAGTGACCGCAGACGCCGATCGCGCGCTGTCCGAGCGCGGTGTGATGATCATACCTGACATCTACTTGAACGCAGGAGGGGTTACGGCCTCCTACCTTGAGTGGCTGAAGAACCTCGCTCATGTACGCTTCGGGCGCATTGAGCAGAGATTTGATCAGGGGGCCTATCACAGAATTGCCGGCGCGAGTGGTCGCAAAATCGAACCCCCCGTCCTCGCCACACTTAAGGGGGCAGACGAGATTGATCTAGTGCATTCGGCACTTGAGGACGCAATGTCCAGCGCCTTAGCCCAATTGCTCGAAGCAAGAGGGCGGCATGGCACAGACCTGCGGACCGCCGCAATGATCGTTGCGATCGACAAGATTGCCGCATGCTATGGCCAGACGGGTATCTTCCCGTGAATCACTTCGAGCGTGACGATCGGTCAGCGTCTGCAAAACTCATCTCGCGGTCCAAGAAAGATCTAGGCGGATTGGGCTTGGCAAAATGCTTCGTGCCGATGAAGCGACCAAGTCTCTCAGTGTCCAGCCACTCCTTTAAATCATACGCGGCAAGACATAAAACGCCAACGCTGTTCCGCGAGGTGGCCAGTCTGCTGGAACTCTCATCCATGTGCGCGTTAGGCGATGCCAACTCCCTGTCCCGGCGAGTCTCGTTTTCCAGCCGCCACCCTTCGACGCGCGCAAGAGCTTTGGCCGACTGCCTGCCGGGTTGGCCCCGCGCCGTGGGCCCGCCGAAGCCAGTACACGGCGCACTATCTCCAACGGTCTGGCACGGCCGATGCAAGATCTGCTGATCACTTCCTTCAGCCTGCTTGCGGCATGCACTTTTGCGGCTGTTGTGGCAGCGATTCTGAGAATGCCTACTCTTACCGGCTATCTGGCGGTTGGCGCTTTACTTGGTCCGTCCGCCGCGGGAATCTTAATTCCAGGAGGCGCGCTTGACTTTCTTTCAGAGCTTGGCGTCGCATTGTTGTTGTTTCTCGTCGGACTTGAATTCTCTCTCGGTCATTTTTGGCTGATCCGTAAAACCGTACTGACAGCCGGCGCCCTTCAGATGGTCGTCGTGGCGGCCCCCTTGGCACTTGGCCTGACTTGGCTCGGGCTGCCCGCCCGAGATGCCAGCTTATTGGGTGTCGCGGCGGCAATGTCCTCGACGGCCCTGGTCAGTCGGCAGCTGGCGGATCAAGGCGAATTGACAACTCGCCACGGTCGCAGCGCCATCGCGGTGCTCGTTTTCCAGGATCTCGCCGCAGTGCCCCTTCTGGCGATCATGGCAATATGGGCACGGGGCGGGGATCCGAAATTCGAGAATGTCCTTATCGAAGTGTTAGCGGTTCTCGCGCTGTTTGTGGTGTGCGCCCTCGGGTCGCGCCGCCTTTTGCATGGTCTGCTCCGTTGGGTGGCCAGCCGCGACCACGAAGAATCTTTCGTTCTCTGCTCTTTGTGCGTGGTAGTGGCGTCTGCGGCCGGAGCGCATGCCATCGGCGTGTCGGCCGCGCTCGGCGCCTTTCTTGCGGGCATCGTGCTGGGCGAGAGCGACTTCCGGCACCGAATGGAAAAGCATCTTCGCCCCTTTCGTGATGTGCTTTCGGGCGTGTTCTTCGTCGGCATCGGCTCGCGCCTGGATTTCGCGCAGGTAGTGACAACGCCTGGCGCGACAATGGCCTGGCTACTGGCACTGGTTCCGATTAAGATCATCCTCAACACCCTAGCCCTGCGCGCCACACGCATGTCCGCGCTCGATGCCTGGCGCACCGGCATTCTCCTTGGGCATGGTGGCGAATTCGCCCTGTTGCTGCTCGGAATCGTCTTACAGCAAGGCCTGATCGCCGCTTCGGTGGTACAACCAATGCTGCTCGCGCTGGTGTTGAGCATGGCACTGGCCCCGCTGTTGATCCGAATGCATGACATGCTGGCTCTTCTCCTGAGCCGTTCGCGTGGCCTCAAGCCGCCGCCGCAGGCAGAGGAGGGAGCCATTGCAACGACTGCCAAGTCATTGCGGAACCACGTGATCATATGCGGCGCGGGGGAACTCGGCCGTGACTTGAGCCGCATACTAACGCAGGCAGGTATCAGTCACCTGCTTCTGGAGTCCGATGACGAGGAGGTGGCAGCGGCGCGAGCGACTGGCGCCCCGGTGCATCATGGCGATGCCAGCCGACCGGAAACGCTGCAAGCTGCAGGATTGGAAGACGCTTGCTTGGTCGTTCTAACCTTTGCCCGGATTTCGCCGGCACGCCGCATAATAAAAACCGTTCACCGGTTCCGGCCGACGCTCGATCTGGTGGTTACGTGCTCACGCGAGAATGAGATTAGCGCCTTGAACGCTTTCCCGAATGTATATCTGTATCGCGAATCCTTTGCCGCCGCTATCGGCATAGCGAGACAGATAATGTTGCATCTTGGGAAGGCGGACGACCTCGCTGTGAGAAGCTCATTAGATCAACCACCCTTCCCGACAGCGGTATAAGGATAGCGCTTTCATGAACGTGAATCGCAAAACGTCTTTCCAGATCCTGCTGGATGAATGGCGATTGCTCAACTTCTATGGACGCTTCGAGCAGGTCGTCGCGCTCATCCTGTCTGCGGTAATCGCAGTTATCATCGTGGTCTCGTTGATCCAGCTAATCGGCGCTGTCTTTACGCTCCTCATCATGGGCGGCTTCAATCCGATCGACCATAGGATCTTCCAGAGCGTGTTTGGCATGGTCATGAACTTGCTAATCGCGATGGAGTTCAAGCATTCAATCGTTCGTGTCGCGCTGCGCCAGGATAATATCATCCAGGTCAAGACCGTCCTCCTGATCGCTCTAATCGCACTTGCGCGCAAATTCGTCATACTGGACCCGGAGGTTGGCGCGGAAAAGATTGCCGCGCTGGCGGCCACTACGGTGGCGCTTGGCTTGACCTACTGGCTTCTGCGCGAACGAGATGATCGAACGTCGCCTGAGAGCTTACCCCCCAAGTCTTACATGCAATAACCCGTTTTCTTCGAGCCCGTGATCGAGTCGCGACGCCAAGCTTGACGCAGCTTAATAAAATAGTCAGTAGGTTGTGCTGCCTTGCCGTGTTATCTATTTGGGATGAATAAGTCCCGAACCGGCGCTCGTCTAAAGGCTCGCTTGTATTCGCGGCTGAACTGAGAGGCGCTGGTATAGCCGATCGCGAAGGCTGTCTCGGTCACGCCGTGACCATCGGCCAGCCTGCGCCGCGCTTCGACTAGGTCGTAGATCTGTAATTTGCAGTCGCTCGGCGGTTGTCCCTTGAGGGTCTCAAGGATCTGTCCGCACTCGCCGATCCGAGGATCGGTCGTGCTGTATCGGGTCTCACAAGGCCGGACGTTGCATTGACTCGAAGCGGGCTCGGGAGCCCATCTGATAACCTTCGCAGATCGTCCGTCCCTGCGTTCCCTCGCGGGACACCGCCATCGGGTCAGCTGGAGAGCATCACCGCTGGCGAACGGGAACTTATCGCATTTCAGGCCTCGAACAAGGTGCCGTCGCGGAGCATGGCGTGCATGATGACGGCGAGGCGGCGGGCGAGCGCGACCCGGGCTTTCTTGAGGCCGCGCCGCTTCGCGATCTTCAGCGCCCAGGTCTTCAGCGCGAAGGTCTGCCGCGTGCGCGTCAGGATCGAGTTCGCCGCCTCGTAGAGGAGCTTGCGGACGGTGCCGTCGCCCTGCTTGGTGATCCGGCCGGTCCAGTCGAGCTCGCCGGACTGGTGCCGACGTGGGACGAGGCCAAAGTAGGCGCCGGCTGTCCGCGACCGCTTGAACCGACCCGCTTCATCGACGGCGGCGGCGAACGCAGCCGAGGTCTGCACACCGACGCCCGGGATGCTCATCAGCGCCTGACAGGCTGGAATGGCCGAACTTCACGAGTGGCTGAACGCGCAGCTCGCCAAGATTTCCCGCAACCACGACGTTGCCAAGGCCATCAACTACATGCTGCGCCGCTGGAGCGCGTTCACCCGCTTCCTCGACGATGGCAGAGTCTGCCTCTCGAGCAAAGCCGCGGAACGGTCGCTGCGTTGTGTACCTCTCGGGTGTAAATCGTGGCTCTTCTGCGGCTCGGATCGCGGTGGCCAGCGCGCCGCGATCGCCTACTCGCTGATCCAGACGGCACGGCTCAACGACGTCGACCCGCAGGCTTGGCTCGCCGATGTCCTCGCCCGCGTCGCCGATCACTCGGTTAGCCGGCTCGATGAGCTTCTGCCGTGGAACTGGCAAACCGCCCGGCTCGGGCTCGCTGCCTGATGGCCCACGTCAACAAGGTCCATTCTGTGCGAACCATCGGATTGGTCGCCCAGGAACTCGATAAGACCGAAGATGAGATTACTGTTCTCGCTCTCGGCATGGATATGGAAGATGGGCTGATCTGAGTCTACAGCCCCGAGCACGAAGGCGGCATCATGGCGTTCACCAACTGCGGCATCGAGAACCTCGAGACGCTGATCGCCGACCAGGAAATCGCCAAGAGATAACTTCCCCGCGGCCTTCGCCGTATGGCGACGATGAATCTTGCGATGTTTGGATTATTTGTGGCCGACAAGTTGCAAGGAAATTATAATAAAGGGCTGAAGAGGCGGGCAATATTTTCAGCGCACTTACGTGCCAGGCCACGGCACTCCCACATACATGTATTGATTTTATCGCTTTGTTGTAATCGATCGCGTTCGATTCGGCCAAGCGCAAGCGCTGCCGCCCGATCATAGAGCACAATGCTGATCTCGGAATTGAGCGCGAATGACCGAATGTCCACATTACACGATCCGACGACAGCCACTGTCTCGTCGATGCTCATGTGCTTGGCGTGAAGGAATCCCGACTTGAAAAGATGGATCGTGACACCGGCGTCGATGAGTTCAGAATAATAAGACTGCTGGGCGAGATGAACCAGGGGGTGATCTGAGTAGGCAGACAACAATAAACTCACCTCCACGCCTCTCCGTACGGCGATCTGCAATGCTTTCAATAAGGGGTCAGTAGGAATGAAATACGGCGTCGCGATCACGACGCGATTCCGCGCTGAGTGTATGAGGGCAACAAATAGCTCATCGACACCTCCCTGCTTGATGTCGGGACCACTCGGAAGAACCTGCCCAAGGCTCGTTCCCGCATCTTCTGCGGGCGGGTAAAGGTGGTGGTCAACAAGCTCCTGTTGCGTCTCGAGGAACCAATCGGCGACGAATACGGCCTGCAGTTCGCCGACTACCGGCCCACGCGCCCGGACCATGACCTCGCGGTTCGGCCAGCCGAACCCATGATCGGCGTCGATCACATTTTGAGACCCGATATAGCCTACGCGCCCGTCGATCACAGCGATCTTGCGATGGTTGCGCAGGTCGAAACGCGAGGAGCGACCAAGGATTCGAATGGGCAGAATTTCTTGCACTTCCACACCCGCCGGTTGGAGCTCGCGTCTGATGCGAGCCGCCCACCTGCGTGAGCCGATCGCGTCTACCAGCAGCCTGCACACCACGCCCCGACGCGCCGCATCACACAGAGCGGCCATCACCCGCCTGCCCGTTCGATCAGCGGCAAAGATGTAAAACAGAAGGTGAACGTGACGCTCGGCGCGCGCGATGTCATCGACGAGACGATCGATCGTCTCGTCATAGTCGGTGAGGAATTCGACCGCATTGCCATGTAACGGGGGCATCTGGCCAATCGAACTGACGAGCGACGCAGTCGATGCTACGTCTTGGGCGAGGGCGGCAGGTCGAGCGACCCGAGCGATGCTGGAGACGGACCGGTGCATGATCGGCCATAGCTGCGCTACCCGCAGGCGGCGCCACTGGGGGTGATATGGACGGCCGATTGCAAGATAGAACACGAGCCCGATCCACGGAGCCACAAAAAAGAGAAGCAGCCAGCTCTGAGTCGCGACTGGTGATCGTCGGAAGGGCACGACGATCAGTGCACCAAGCCGTATGGCCCATGGCGCCACGGAAAACAGCCACTCAAGAGCGATCGCGGGGGTCATCCGAAGGCGATTGGCCGACTGACGCCGCATGCGACGAAGACTTTCGGGAGCGGCCGCGCGGATGCGAAAGTGCTGCTCGGGCGGTAGCGCGCCTTACCGGTACGGCGTGCGCAGATTTCCAAGGCCGCTGAGTCGAGCGAGCGGCAACTCGAGTGGTTCATCGCAAAATCGTTTGGCCCATCGGCTTGCCATTCAAGGTGACGATCGGAGAAGCCGCGCATGTTGCTGCTCCAGTCCCATGAGCTTGTAGGTCCTTGCACGATTGCCTCTCTTCGCGACCGTTCTTGCGTGGCCAGTTAGCAGGTTCATTTCCCCACGAATGCATGTTCGGGCCGGTGAAAATGTCCCACTCTACGATATGCCCCATTCTGACCTGAGTCAGTAGGGAGCCGAACCGAAGTTGCGAGAAGAGGGCAATGAATTCAGGCAATGGCTGTTTTTCAAGGAAAAACGGGCAAGCGCAAGCTTGGATACTTGCGACGCTCCTACCTCGACTCGCGCGGCAAACTCTGACGCCATGCGCGCCGCCGCGGTTGAAGCCAGGTCGGGATGGCCGTGAGGGCAATAGAACGCGGACCGGGATGGTGATGCGTGGATAAGCCGCTTGTCAGGGGCGGCGTGACACGCGGCCACAGCGCGGCTGAGTCTGGAAGGGCGCCCGATACTTCCGCGGTAGTATCGGGTCAGAAACTGCCCCGCGCTGCTCGCGGTAGATGCAGGATGACTCGGGTTCCAGCGCCAGGGTCGCTCTCGACCGCGATATCACCGCCAAATTGGGTCGCGAACCTTCGGACCTGGCCCAACCCGAGTCCGGTTCTCTTGAGCGACTGCCTCGTCGTGAAGAACGGCTCGAAAACACGGGTCAGAACGTCGGGTGCGATTCCTTCACCGGAATCGATCATTTCAAGCCGAACGAAGTCGCCCGCTGCGCCTATAGGGCTCGCCGTGCTTCGGAACGTGTTGAAGGCTCGCAGGACCAGCACGCCACCCTTTGGCATCGCGTCGGCGGCGTTCGCCAGGAGATTGAAGAGCGCAAACTGGAGATAATTGGGGAGGACGCGGACCGGCCAGAGGTCACGTGCGATCTCTGTCCGAAAGTCCACGCTCTCTCCAAGGATTTCGCGGACCCGTGGTTCCATGTCTTGGATCACCGCTTCAACCGAAACCCGGTTGGTCGTCACGCCGCTACGGGCGCTGAGATCCGCTATATCGTCGGCCAGGGCGGCGGCATTCCGGATGGCGTGCTTCATGCCGCTCACGATGCGCGCCAGTTGCTGCGGATTCGGCCCACGCTCGATCGAGACCAGACCGGAGGCGATCACCGCCAGCATATTGTCGAGGTCGTGCGCCATTCCACGCATCAGCATGTCGGGTTGGCGAACGACCCGATCGGCCGGGCTGCTCAACACAGTCGTGATGTCCATGACCACTCCTTCGGTCGCCGGATGCCAAGCTTCGGTCGCCATACAATGCCGGAGCATATCGCGACCGGCGCCAATCTGGGGCTGAGCTAAATCAGTGTTAGCCTGCCCGGAGCGCTTACCGATGAAGCTCGCCACCGGCCGCCTCGGCGGGAATGACTGGAAGTACCAAAGTAGCGTGGAGAGCTTTGTGCCTTAGCTGGCGAAACAGCGCAATCACGCACCGGCGCGTTCGGCCTCAGGCGACCGGCCACCCAGCTTCTAGTCAGCGTGCCAGGCATGTCGGCGCTCCGCGATGACGCTGTTCGAAGAAGGAGTTAGATGCCATGTCCATTCGTGATCTGATCCCCTGGAGCCGTCAGGAGAACAAGGTTCCTGCTCAGGTCAGCGCTGCGGGCGCTGCGAGCGACCCGGTGCTCTCGCTGCACCGGGAAGTGAACCGCCTGTTCGAGGATTTCTTCCGCGGCTTCGGTGTGCCGGCGCTCGCCGGCGTCGAGCGAGGGCTCCTCGCCCCGAGCGTCGAGCTTGCCGAAACCGACAAGGAAATCCGAGTCACGGCCGAACTCCCCGGACTCGACGAAAAGGACGTGGAAGTGACCGTCGAGGAAGGCGTCCTCACGCTCCGTGGCGAGAAGAAGTCGGAGGTCGAGGACAAGGACCGGGGTTATTCCGAGCGGAGCTACGGGCGATTCGAGCGCCGCATCGGCCTTCCCAATGGTATCGAGCAGGACAAGGCGAGTGCCACGTTCAAGAAGGGTGTTCTCACCGTCACGGTGCCGAAATCGGCGTCTGCCGCCGAGAGCGTCCGCCGCATCGCCGTCAATTCGGGTCAGGCATGATAGTTACCGCCCGTGGGCCGCGTGCCCACGGGCGGGGCCATCTCAGTGATTGCGCCCGTTCTGGTGAAGTTGTCCCACTCCCGGCAACGGCATATCACACATGATCAGAGCAGAAGGCGAGGGTGCTCCCGAGTTGACAGGGTATAGCCCGAAAGGTTGATCATGAGCTGCCGGTTGCGGATCACGAGCGAGTTCGCTGCGATCGCTGCCAGATCGCCGCGGCGAAGTTGCTGCATCGAGCGGCTGACATGGGTCTCAGATAAGCCGAGGAGGTCAGCCAGATGGCGACGCTGCAATGGGAAATACGACATCGCATCGTGCCCGAGGTCCAACGCAACGAGGCGATCTACAAGCTCAAGGAGGAAGTAGGCTAGGCGTTCAGCGCCATTCTGCTTCGCGACAAGCGCAATGCGGCGATCGGCGCGGCGCTGGTCCTCCATGAGCGCGAAGACCATCGCCTCGGAGAGCTGGCTCTGCCGCTGAAACAGCTCGTCGATATTGCGCCCTGTCAACACGCACAGCGTCACGGGGGTTAGGCTTTCGACACCGCTCTCCGAATCACCCAGCATCAACTGTTGAAGACCGATCAGGCTACCCGGCAGCAGAATGTCGATGATCTGTCGTTGCCCGGTTGGTGTAAGCTTGTAGCGATATGCCCATCCCGCATACAGCGTGTACAGCTTTCCGGCGAACCGCCCAGGCTCGATGATCACGCGGCGCGCAGGAACATCTATCTGATTACTCTTGAGGGCGCGCACAAAGCTGAGCTCGGGCGCTGTAAACTTCTTGAACAGCGCCAACCGGCGAAGCGCGCAGTCTTCACACGGTATGAAGTTCATTCGTAGTCCGACCCGTCCGCATAGCCAGTGCGCTATAGCAGAGGTGGGCCCACATGTCACACGGCCGCTGCGTGGGCCCGGCGCCGTCAGATCGTGACCACCGCCGCCGCGAGACGCGCAAGCCCGATAGGATCAAGGATTTCCAGGTTGCGCCCATTCACCTGCACATAGTTATGCCGTTGCAGCAGAGTGAATGTACGGGTCACGGTCTCACTGGTTAACCCGAGATGGTCGCCGATGTCGGCTCTCGACATGAGCAGATGGAAGTGGCGACGCCCCTCCAGCCTCTGCATGAGATCGAGAAGAAAGAACGCCAGCCGCTCGATGGCATTCGACCGCCCGAGCAGGAAGCCGGTGCGTAGCGCGATCCGATAGGTCCGCAGAAACCAGGTCGTGATCGTGGCGCATGTGAAGTGATCGAACTGCGACAGGCCCTCAAGCACGCTGCGATCCGTCATGATGAGCGAGGTCGGGCACAGGGCCTGGGCGAACTGGCTGCGCACCTCGTCGCGTTCGAGCAGAATGAATTCCCCCGGCAGGTAGAAGCCACCGATCCACCGGCGACCATCCTCGGAGATGATGCTGGTTTGGATGGCGCCGGAGAGGATCCAGTAGAGGCCATCCGACTCGGGCCGCGCAGGGAGTTCCTGGCGGTCCTTCAACATGATGAGCTTGGAGTTGAAGCCATTTCCTAGAGGCGGAGGAACGACCTTTCGCCCGCGATTCATCGCGGGCGTCTCCGTCTCAAATAAGTAGCCGAGCCGTTCCACATGTCACGACGCGTAACATATGTCACGGTGATGGGCAATCTCAATGGCCGAGTCGTGCCACAGTTTGACCGGCAGAAGGCTGAGCTATGTCAGGGCGGCAGGGGCGCGGGCCTGCAATTCCACGGCCGACCGGAGAATATTGATGCCCACATTGATCAGGACATCGGCAAAGATCGCAGTACCGCCGCCCGTGGCAGCCAAGTCGGAAGGCGGCGGGGCGCTTCAAGATTGGGCGTTCGGGCGGGTGGGCCGCGCCGGGGGAGTCCGTGCACCAGCCTTTACCAAGGCGTTCGAACACTCGCCTGCCTTCGAAGAGCAGAGGCCTTTGGCAGAATCGTGCTCCGCGGACCGGCGACGCAATGTGGACGGTCGATGTTTTTGTGGACTATGAACCTTGGGCCGCGATGCCTTTTCAAAGGAGTCGACTGATGAATCTGGTTCCTAAGCCAGAGTGGGGAAAGTATCTCGATCGGGTTTCCCGGGGCATGGTTGGGTTGCGAGCTGAGATTGAGGTCGCCTCGCTCGAACTCGGCGATCAGATCGAGGCGCAATACCTGCCGATTGCCGGCATCTTCTATGACCACAAGGACGACTTGGTGGGTGTGACGCTCGAGGGACTGGATCACATGATCCGCCACCCGCAATCGATCTACGTCGAAGAAAGCGGCGACGGCGTTGCGGCGATCGCCGTGATCGATGGCGACGGGACGAATCACCTCGTAAAGCTGAGGCGGCCGCTTGCGCTGCCCGCTCCCGACCAATGAACTCGTACCTTCAACAACCAAGGGGAAGATCATGAAACGCAGTTTTTTAGCCGCGACCGCGGCCTCGGCCCTCATTCTGACGGCGGGCTGTTCCAAGCAGGACGCCAACAACGAGGCCGCCACGAATGCCGCCACCGGGGCGGCCAGCGCCCCGGTGGCGGCGACGCCGGCCCCGCCCGTCGACCGCGCAGAACTGCTCCAGGACGCCGTTTCGGCGCTGCAGGAGACGCAGAATGCGCTTGCCGCGCTCGACAACAAGGACGGCAAGGCCGCGACCGCCGCGCTCGAGCGCGCCACCGGCAAGCTCGAAATCGTGCTCGCGCGCAACCCCAGCCTCGCTCTCGCCCCGGTCGACGTCAGCGTCGTCAGCTACGACGTCCTGGGTTCTGTGGATGCCGTGAAGGCACTGCGGAAGTCGGCCGAGGAGGCGCTCGAAGATGGACGGTTGCAGGAGGCGCGCCATCTCATCGACGGGCTGGCGAGCGAAACCGTTGTTCGGACCAGTAATCTCCCGCTCGCGACCTACCCGGACGCGATCAAGGCCGCCGCGGCTCTCATCGCCCAAGGCAAGCTGGACGCAGCAAAGGCGGCGCTCGAAGCTGCGCTCGGCACGATCGTGATCCGCGACGTGATCCACCCGCTCCCGCTCATCCGGGCAAGCGCGGCGATCGAAGAGGCGCGCAACCTGGCTGCGAATGCCCAGCGCGGCGCCGGGGATGAGGCGAGAATCAAGCAACTTCTGAACACTGCGCGTGAACAGCTCCGGCTCGGTCAGGCGTTGGGCTATGCGACCAAGGACCAAATGAAGGAGCTGCTGAAAACGGTCGACGAGATCGAGGAGGGCACCAAGAACAAGGGCGCGGCAACGAGCATTTTCGACAAGATTCGCGATTTCTTCAAGAAAGCAACTCAATCGAGCCAGCCTGCTCAGAAGAAGTGAGTCAGCGCAATCTGACAACACTGCCAGTGCCGGCGCGCGCGGGTTCGATGTGGCTGCGGGTGGATAGCTACTGAGACCATAGGACGAGGAGCGCGGACTTTGCGATCCTGCAAAGTCCGCACTCCTCAAGCCCGACTGCCGAAGGACGGTTATATGATCGTTCATGCCCCTCGCTCGCCAAACGCATCGGGGTGGGATCCGGGGCGGGCCGAACGGATTGTCGGACGGGTTCGGCGATGGAATAGACGGAAGCCGAGGCGGACAATGCCGCGGTCCGCCGCACCGCAAATGACATGAGTCAGCCAGCCGGAGCGCTCTCCCGCTCACGGTCGCGTCTTGCCGGGCTGCGGAGGAGTGCGGGATTCGCAGGCGGGCCCACGCCGTGCGAGTGATGTTCGTCATCGATGCTTCCGATGGTGGCGATGCCTCCTCGGAGGGCCGCATTATGTCCGACCTGACCGTTCGAGCATCCAAGAGGAGGGCGACATGCCGGTCATACGATTGGAAACCAAAACGGTCGCCAAACCCTGGGGCCGATGGTCGACTGGACCCTGGTTCGATGACGTGGCCGCGCGTGAGGAGCCCGTCGGCGAGATCTGGTTCGAGCTGCCGCCGGGAAGCGGGCTTGATGACCCCGAGCTGCTGGTCAAGTACCTGTTCACGAGCAGACGGCTCTCGGTCCAGGTTCATCCTGACGACGCTACCGCGAAGGCGTATGGGCTCCCCCGGGGCAAGAGCGAAGCCTGGCAGATCCTCGAGGCCGAGCCGGGGGCGAGCGTCGCGCTGGGACTGCGGACATGGGTTACCAGGGAGCGGTTGCGCGCCGCGGCCAGGGATGGCTCGATCGTCGGCCTGCTCGACTGGAAGCCAGCGCGGGCGGGTGACTTCTGGTACGCGCCGGCAGGCACGATCCACGCCATAGGCGCCGGTCTCAGCCTGATCGAAATCCAGCAGAATGTGGACGTCACCTATCGGCTCTATGACTATGGTAGCAATCGCGAGCTCCATCTGGACGAGGCGGTGGAGGCTGCCCGCCCGGCGCCCTACGAGGCTCCATTCGCCCCATTCGAGTTGGCGCGGGGCAGGCGGGTGCTTGCCGCCGGAGGGCCGTTCGTGGTGGAACGCTGGGCCGACGCTTTTACCGGCATTCTGGCGCCGCGGCGAGGCGAGCCGGTTTGGCTGATACCCCTCCGGGGCGAAGCGGTCGTGGGATCGGAGCCGATTGAGCCCGGCGGCGTGTGGATCGTCGCTGGCGATGCCGGCGTCAACTTCACCGGCTCGTGCGATCTTCTCGTCGCCTATTCGGGCCGAGCGGTGCACGAGGCGCTCATCGGCTGATCTTGAAGTGGACCGGCAACCCTGAAGCGGGCTCCCGATCGAACCGAAAATGGCTTGTTGAAGTGAGCTAGATCAGTGCCGGACGGAGGTGCTGCGCATAGCGAAGCCGATGATCCCGCCTCGGTGGGCTTCTCCAAGGATGGGCCTTGAAATGCCTGCTAGCCCGGTTCGCTGCACCACAATCCTGACATTGCTTCTGGCCTGCGGGAATCCCGCGATTGCGCAAACTTCCACCCCTTCGTCTTCAAGCCCAACCGAAGGCCGCAGCGAGCAGTACAACGTACCGCCGCCGCCTGGCTACAAGCCGCCTCCTGGCCGGTTCGTGCAGTCGGATCGCGAGCGCGAGGAGGATGATCGCTACAGCCGCGAAGCCGAACGGTGGGCGGCAGAAAATTGCATAGCGGACCGTCGGAGCAACATCGCTGCAGGCGCGGTGATCGGCGGGCTGATTGGAGCGCTTGCCGGTTCAGGGCTCGCCGGTCGCTACGATAGAGCCCCGGCCACCGTCCTTGGCGCGGGTGCAGGCGCGGTCGCGGGCAGCGCCATCGCGAGGAACGCCAGCCCCGACTGTCCGCCCGGGTTCGTGGTCAAGGCAGCGCCCGAGCCTTTCTATCCGCCACCCGTCTATCCGCACGTCTATGTGGCGCCGCCGTGGTATGATCCCTGGGTATGGTACGGGGGCCACTGGATCTACAGGCCCTATCCCTATCACCGATACTGGTACAAGCGCCACTGGCGACGCCGCTAAGTGCCGGAGGAGCCGGAAGTCCTTGGTGTGCCTGAGCCGCTATGGCATGGGTTTGCCACTCCGGAGCATTTGGCCGAGAGCCTGGTCCGAGAGGTGTCGGGCATCATCACCGATCGTCTGGAAACGGAAGGCGCCGCCTTCGTCGCCTTTCCAGGTGGCCGGTCGCCTGTGCGCGCGTTCGAATTCCTTGCCCCGCGAGCGAGCGGGTGGCGTGGGGTCACGATCATCCCCACCGACGACCGCCTCGTGCCGCCGGGCGACCGGCTGTCCAACTATGGTCTGCTGGAGAGATGTTTCGCCGCGGGGCAAGCACGGCTCACCCCTCTTGCAAGACCACCATTCGATGATCCTGCCGCCGCGGCGGACGCAGCCGAGCTGAGGCTTTCGGACCTGGCTTGGCCGCTGGATCTGGTCTGGCTAGGGTTCGGTCTGGACGGGCATGTTGCCTCGCTCCTCCCGGGACCGGACCTTGCCGTTGCGATGCGTTATCCTGACTGGAGGCGCGTCGCCGGCATCAGGCCCGTGCCGCTTCCGGCCGAGGCGCCGGTGCCCAGAGTGACGTTGACGCTGAGCGCCATTCTCTCGGCAAAGCGACTGCTTATTTTCGGCAGCGGCCAGGACAAGCTGAAGGTCGTCGAACGGGCTCTGGAAGAGGGTGCGGAGTCGCAGATGCCGCTCGGCATCGTCTTAGCTAAAGCAAAGTGCCAGCCCGAACTATTCTGGAGCCGATAGCTTCGAACTTTGTCGCTGGATCGGCTCGCTTCGCGACGTCTCTCGGGCAGGGCCGACGCAGCAAGCTCTTTGCGAAGGGGCATGGGAGCGAAGGCTGGCAAACGCGTAGAAGATGCAGGAGCGAGCCCGCTCCTTCAGAGCACTGACAAAGATCAGCGTTTCGCCGAGCCGCCACGCTTAGATTGCCCAGGTCTTTGGTGCTCGATCGGCTCGCCGGAAGGCTGGTCGAGCTGAACGACGGGAGATCCTGGATGCGGAGGCTCGTTTTCGTTCCCGCGTTGCTGCTGGCAGTCGCTTGCGATACGCGTAGTCACGCCCGACGGCACCGCTGAATGCGGACGGTTCCGGTCGCCTGGAGTCGGCCCGTGGCGCGCCCCCGAGCTTCGCCGATCTTGCCGCCCGTCTCTCCCCGGCTGTGGTGAACAGCTCGACAACGTCGCGTGTAAGGGTGCGGAGAATGCCCGACTTTCCGGGCGGCCTTCCGTTCGGCGGCCTGTTTCCCTTTCCGGAACTGGGCCGGCCGCCCGCTCCCCTTAATGCCACGTCGCGCGGATCCGGATTCCTCATTTCGACAGATGGCTACGTCGTCACGAACAACCACGTCGTCGCGGGTCGCGGCTCGGGCGTGCAGGTCCAAGCGATCAAGGTCACGCTGACCGGCGGGAAGGAATATCCAGCTCGCGTGGTCGGGCGTGACGAAGCCTCAGACCTTGCTGTCCTCAAAGTCGAGGCTAATAACTTGCCCTTTGTGCGCTTTGGTAACTCGCCGGGCGCGCGCACCGGCGACTGGGTCCTCGCAATCGGGAATCCCTATGGCCTTGGCGGCACGGTGACGGCCGGGATCGGCCGCCACTTGTCGACTCCGGCTGTTGAACGAGAGGAATTCGAATGAACCTTGAGAAATATACGGACCGCGCAAAGGGCTTTCTTCAGGCCGCGCAGACCGTGGCGATAAGACTTAATCATCAGCGCATCACGACGGAGCATATTCTCAAAGCCCTGCTCGAGGACGAGCAGGGCATGGCAGCCGGCCTGATCCGCGCCGCCGGCGGCAATCCGGACCTGGCGACCAGCGAGGTCGACGCTGCGCTGGCCAAGCTGCCCTCGGTCACCGGAAGCGGGGCGTCCCAGCCTCCCGGACTCGACAACGATGCCGTCCGGCTCCTCGATCAAGCCGAGCAGATCGCCCAGAAGTCCGGGGACAGCTATGTGACGGTCGAACGGCTACTGCTGGCGCTCACCCTCGCGACAGGCGCGGCGGCTGGCAAGGCTCTGGCGCGAGCGGGCGTGAAGCCCGAGGCGCTGAACGAAGCGATCAACCAGCTTCGCGGCGGGCGCGCCGCGGACACGGCAAGCGCCGAGGATCGCTACGATGCGCTGAAGAAATTCGCCCGCGACCTCACCCAGGCCGCGAGGGACGGGAAGCTCGATCCGGTGATCGGCCGGGACGAGGAGATCCGACGCACGGTTCAGATTCTGGCGCGTCGGACCAAGAACAATCCCGTGCTCATCGGCGATCCCGGCGTTGGTAAGACCGCGATCGTGGAAGGGTTGGCGCTCCGCATCGCCAATGGCGACGTTCCCGACACGCTCAAGGATCGCAAGCTGATGGCGCTCGACATGGGGGCGCTCATCGCCGGCGCGAAATATCGCGGCGAGTTCGAGGAGCGCCTCAAGGGCGTGCTCGACGAAGTGAAGGGGGCCGAGGGCAACATCATCCTCTTCATAGACGAGATGCACACGCTGATCGGCGCAGGTAAGACGGAAGGCGCGATGGATGCGGGCAACCTCTTGAAGCCCGCGCTTGCCCGCGGCGAGCTGCACTGTATCGGCGCGACCACGCTCGACGAATACCGTAAGTATGTCGAGAAAGACGCGGCGCTCCAGCGCCGGTTCCAGCCAGTGTTCGTCGGCGAGCCGACGGTGGAGGACACGATCTCCATCCTCCGGGGTCTCAAGGAAAAGTACGAGCTGCACCACGGCGTGCGGATCACGGATGGGGCGATCGTCGCGGCGGCGACGCTCTCCAACCGCTACATCACCGACCGGTTCCTGCCCGACAAGGCGATCGACCTGATGGATGAGGCGGCAAGCCGGATCCGCATGGAGGTCGAATCCAAGCCGGAAGAGATCGAGACGCTTGACCGGCGCATCATCCAGCTGAAGATCGAGCGGGAAGCGCTCAGAAAGGAGTCGGATGCCGCATCCAGGGATCGCCTGACGCACCTCGAGCATGATCTCGCGCAGCTTGAGCAGCAGTCGGCGGAACTTACACAGCGCTGGCAGGCGGAGCGGGAGAAGATCCAGGCCGAGGCCAAGCTCAAGGAGCAGCTCGACCAGGCTCGCCTCGAGCTTGACCAGGCGCAGCGACGCGGCGACCTCGCCCGCGCTGGCGAGCTGAGCTATGGCGTCATACCGGGTTTGGAGAAGCAGCTGGCCGACGCTCAGACGGCGAGCCAGGGCGCGATGCTGCGCGAGGAGGTCACCGCCCAGGACATCGCGGCGGTCGTCTCGCGCTGGACGGGCATCCCGGTGGACAAGATGCTCGAAGGCGAGCGCGAAAAGTTGCTCCATATGGAGGAGGCGCTCGGCAAGCGGGTCATCGGCCAGCGGCAGGCGGTCACGGCGGTCAGCCGCGCCATCCGCCGTGCCCGCGCGGGCCTGCAGGATCCGGACCGGCCGATGGGCTCGTTCCTGTTCCTCGGCCCGACCGGCGTCGGCAAGACCGAGCTCACCAAGGCGCTCGCGGGCTTCCTGTTCGACGACGACAGCGCGATGGTCCGAATCGACATGTCGGAGTTCATGGAGAAGCACTCGGTCGCGCGGCTTATCGGCGCCCCGCCGGGCTATGTCGGCTATGAGGAAGGCGGCGTGCTGACTGAGGCGGTGCGGCGGCGGCCCTATCAGGTGATCCTCTTCGACGAGGTGGAAAAGGCGCACAACGACGTCTTCAACGTGCTCCTGCAGGTGCTCGACGACGGCCGGCTGACGGACGGACAGGGCCGCACGGTCGATTTCAAGAACACGCTGATCATCCTCACGTCCAATCTCGGTAGCCAGTACCTATCCAACCTGGCGGAAGGGGAGACGGTCGAGAGCGTCGAGCCGCAGGTGATGGAGGTGGTGCGCGCGCATTTCCGGCCGGAATTCCTCAACCGGCTCGATGAGATCATTCTGTTCCACCGCCTCGGCCAGGCCGACATGGGTCCGATCGTCGACATTCAGGTCTCGCGCGTCCAGAACCTCCTCCAGGATCGGAAGATCATCCTTGACCTCACCGAGCGCGCGCGTGCCTGGCTCGGCCGCGTGGGGTATGACCCGGTCTACGGCGCACGTCCGCTTAAGCGCGCAATACAGCGGTATCTTCAGGATCCTTTGGCGGACCTCCTCCTGCGGGGCGAGGTCCCGGATGGCTCCACTGTCACCATTGATGAAGGGGACGGCGAACTGGCATTCACGATCCGGATGAAGGGGCCCGCCGAAGGGCAGGCTGATTGAAAGGCACTTCGCGGCGGCGATCCGCTGCCGCGAGGACCTGCAGCGAACGAGGATTTATCGATGGCTGAAAAGCGAGGGGTCGTCTGCCCCCACTGCGATGCCACGAACGCGGTGCCGACCGACCGTGAGCCGCTGGTCGCCAGATGCGGTCGTTGTCATCAGAAGCTGTTCGAGGGCGTCCCTGCCGCTCTCGACGCTGCGCGAGCGCGCAAGCATATCCGCAATTCGGATCTGCCGGTGATCGTCGATTTCTGGGCGAGCTGGTGCGGCCCGTGCCGGACGATGGCGCCGATCTTCGAACAGGCAGCGCGCTCGATCGAGCCGAAAGCGCGCTTCATCAAGGTCGATGTCGACGCAAATCCCGACATCGCATCCGAGTACGGCGTCCAGGGGATCCCCGCGTTGCTTGCCTTCAAGAATGGCAATGTCGTCGCGCGCCAGGCTGGCGTCACTGATCTAGGCACGCTGAGAGGGTGGGCCGAGCGGTTCGGTGCTTGAATACCGGCATCGCAGCTTGATCGGTGCCTCGGGTGTGGCAATGTTAGCGGCCGGCGCATCGAATGCCGGCCGACCCCATGTCACGAGCCTTTCTGTCCCGAGGCGTCGCCTGGCCAACCCCGGATAGGAGCATCGTCGAATTGAAAACGCTGCTTGTTAAGGGGTGCAGCCCTTTCCCGGGGCGGCTCGTGTACCTCATACGGCAAGTCAATCCGCTCGCAATAACGCACCGCAGCATCACGACTGTCGAAGCGAAGATCGATCTGAAGCAGGGGATCTTCTCCGCCGGTCCAACCTGTTAGCCAGTCGACAAAAGGCCTTTTTCTCGGCTCAAACCTGAGCCTCCACTCATTCTTATGCGCGCGGCCGCCTCGCCCATGGTTGGAGGCGCTGGGATAAGGCTCGATGATTGCACGAGCATCATCAGGCAGCGAAGTTAGGTAGCGGCGCCACCATCGCCCATCCTGCGCGACGCGACAGTTTGTGGCATGCCTATGATCGAGCTTCTGCTGTCGCATGTTGCGCAAGCGAATGCGACGCAGGCGGCTCCGGATATAACCGGCCGAGCATGATCGATTTTTATAGAGACGCGAGCCCATATTGACATCTGTCCTTGCCGATGCGGAGCTTGCGGTATTTCATCGGCGATAGGTCTGAGCTATGTCAGGATGCTGCTTCTTGAATTGCGGATATTCTGTTCGTCCAGCCCTTGATGGAGATCAACGTGCCAGAAAAATTCGAGCAGAACGTCCTCGAGCAGGTACGAGTGAGGGAGGTTGTCGGCACCGTGCACAACCTCGAAATGCTCGAGGAATTGGTTGTTGCGCTCGGAGCGGCAGGAGTCGACAAGGGCGACATCGACTTGATGGCGAGCCGCGAGGCGGTACTTGCGAAACTTCCCGCAATCTATGGCGACCCGATAAATCTTGCGGAAATTCCCGACCTGCCGCGGCGCGAGCTGGTTACCCGAGATGAAGGGGCGACGGTCACCGGGGTTGTTTTCGGAACGCTAATCTCGCTGGCTGCGCTTGGCGCAGCCCTGCCCGTCGTGGCATCAGGTGGCGCCTTGGCAGCGGTGCTCGCCGCAACTGCGGCAGGCGGAACGATTGGAGCGGGTATCGCGAAGGTCGTGCGCAGGGCCATCCTGGGTGGCGTCGGGGCCGATACTCTTGAGCGCGATATTCGTTCCGGTGGATTAGTCGTCTTTGTTCGAGTGCGGGATGACACCCCCGAATCCCAGATTCAGGACATCATGCGAAAATCCGGCGCGCTGAACGTGCACGTGCACGAAATCGAGCTGAAGAAGACGCTGGACGAGTTGCCGCTTGCCACAATCCAACCTGATCCATGGCTCGCCACCTGATCAGCGCGGGCTTGGCGGCCCGGCACGCCGAGAAGTTAGAACAGGTCGCGATCTAACCCTGATCCCATTGCGTGGCTTCTCGGGCGTTTTGCGATAAACATTCGCGTGTCGGCCGCGGCATCATGCTCAATCGCGTGTGAGATACCGGTACACCGTAGATTCGTTGGTAGGTAAGGGCACCGGACAGCGTGACGGGCGGAGTAATAGTATCACGCTGCCCGGTGCAACGGCTCGGCGGCCGGGGGGGGGCGAGTGGTCCGTCCGAGCCGTATTCCTAAAGCTAACCGTATCCTGCGCGGGCCAGCGCCCATTCGAGTTCGCGCATCGAGGGCTGCACGAGAACCTGTCCCCCGAGCTTGATCGTGGGACTGGCAAGCCTGCCTCCGGCGAGCCATTCGAGCTCCGACCGCACTTCTGGATGGGCTTCCCAGTCGACGAAGCGATACGGGATCCCGGCTCGGTCGAGATACCGCCGAATCATCATGGTGATGCCGCACCAACGGCTTCCGTAGATGACGATCGGAGCGGGAGCTGGGCCGCGTGCTCGATACGCGGACGCCATTATTCGCGTCCCGCATTCGCTGGCGTTCCAACAATCTCGTCGAGCTTGGCGAAGAGCTCATAGATGTCGGGGACATGCTGGAGCTTCGGCGAGATGTGGGCGTAGCGGATGACGCCCGCTCCATCGATGACGTAGAGCGCGCGCTCGGAAAAGCCATCAGCGTCGCGCCATACGTTATAGCGGCGCGCGACTTCTCCCTTGGGATTGAAATCCGCGAGGAGCGGCATCGAGAGTCCGCGAGCGGCTGCCCAGGCGCCGTGGCTGTAAAGGCTATCTACCGAAATCCCGACGATCTGCACGTCGCGCTTCTCGAACTCGCTCCATTCCTGCTGATAAAGGTCCAACTGCTTGCTGCAGCCTGGGCTCCAGTCGAGCGGATAGAAGGCGACGACGATTGTTCGTCCCGCATAGGATGAGAGGGTGACTTCCCGGCCGTTGGCGTCCAGCAGGGCGAACTCTGGCGCTTTCGCTCCCACGCTGAGAGGAGCATTGACCGCATCCCCCTCCATCGCAGGCGCATGCTCGTGGAGGCTTTTCAGATCATCCAGAGTCGCGCCGGCCGGTGCCTCGAAGGCAGGGCGGGCCGAGCCGGCGGAGCGCCACAATTCCTGAATCAGGCCGTGGAGCAGCGATAGAGCCTGCTTTTCCGGGCCGTCCGGAAGCTTGGGCGCCAGCGCCGCAAAGTCGGTGCTGAGCTGTTCCAATCGACTTGGCTGGGGGGCCAGTGTGCCTGCGTTTCTATCCAAGTTGGGACTCCTTGCTGCACGTGGTCCGCCTTCGCGAGGAATGGCGCGACGAACCTTCCTGATGTCGCCGACCCAACCTAATCGGGTTGCTTGGCGGCGGGCTGAGATAGATCAGAGCTTGGCTCGGCCCTGCGACTAACCCGAGACCGCCGCTCAAGGTGCCCCGGCCGCAGGAGGTCGGGGCACCATCGACGAAGGAGCAACGATCAAAACCGTGGAGGCTTAGGTTGAGATGAAGAAAATGGGATTCAGTTTTGCTCTCCTGCCGGCAATGCTTCTTGGCATAGCCGGGTGCACCACTACGGGGTCCGGCATCGGCGTTGCGAGGAGCGGGACGACGACAGCGACGTTCGTGTGGAAATCGAGCGGTGCCCGATCGGGCATTATGACCGCAAAGCTTAGCACGGGCGCCACCTATGCAGGCCCGTTCTTCCAGATCACGAGCGAGACAACCATCGAGGAGCTTACTCCGCTATGGACCGGGTGGGGCGATCGGTGGAGGTGGCGTGGTTGGACGTATTGGGGACCAAGCCAGAGCACGCTCACCCATTACAGCGGGAGGGTGCTCGCCAACCTTACCGGCGCAGACGGGCAGATGCGGTGCCATTTCCGGCTGATGCGGCCGAGTGCAGGGATGGCTGGCGGTGGGCAGGGACGCTGCCAATTGCCGGGCGGGACGATCATCGACGCGACCTTTCCGCCGACCTGACGGCTCTTGCTCAATTCGGTCGGCAAGGTTACGCCGGTCGGCGATGGGTTCGTGCGGGTGGATGTTGTGCAGCCGGCGAAGGCGGGGATAGCCATCGCCATCCCCGCCGATCGCATCAGGGCAGGATCCTGATTTGATTGTCAACGCTCGTCACGCCAGGTGCGGCCCATGCCGATCTTTCGGCCTCCTGACGTTCGGCCCAGCTCCTGACCGTACCCTTGAGCGTGACCTTGCCGCCGTCGGCTATGACCTCGACGCGTTGCGCGTCGACCTGGGCGCTGCGGACGAGGGCGTCCTCGATCTTCTTCTTGACGTCGCCAGGGTTGACCCTGGGCTCTACCGTGATCAAATTGGTGACGCCCTTTACGCCGCTGATCGACCGGACGGCGCGTTCGGCCCATTCCTTCTGAAAATTCCATTCGACATGGCCCTCGAGCGTAAGCCAGCCATTTTTGACGACGACCTTGACCTTTTCGGCGCTGCTGGGCAGTTCGCGCTTCAGCGATTTTACCGCGTCTTCGGCAATCTCGGGATCAAGGCGCTCGGTCGACAGCTTGACCTGGATCTCGTTGGCGACCGCCTTAACCCCCGAGACGCGTTTCGCCGCCTTCTCGGCATAATAAGAGTCCATATAGCTCTTGGTCACGCCGCTCAGCGTCACGATCCCGTCCTTCACGGCGACGGCGATCGTCTCGTCGTGCTGGATCGACGGGTCGTATTTGATCTCGTCCTCGACGTCCCTCTTGATGGTGGAATCGGTGCGAAAAAGGGAAACCATGGTGGATCCTCCTAGTCATTGCGGGCCAGCAGCCCAGGTTGGCACTCCGCCCCAGCTTTCCTATTCAGCGAGTCGCCGATGCGCGCTGACTTAGGTCAGGCGAAAACCGGTGGGACCGTTCCCGGCCCGGTCGCGGTCTGCGACCGTTACATTGCCGTCTGATGTGGGTCAGTTCATCGCCGCGGTGCCGCGCTATCCTCCGCAGTGCTTCACCAACCGCGCTTGCGGCCGAGGCGCAACCCGCGACCAGACCTCCGCCCGCCTAGCGCGGCGGATTAACAGGATGACAGGAATGGCCATCGAGATCGGAATTGACGATACCAAGAGGAAAGAAATAGCCGAGGGTCTGTCGCGCCTGTTGGCCGACACCTACACGCTATATCTGACGACTCATAATTTCCACTGGAACGTCACTGGGCGGATGTTCAACAGCCTCCATGCGATGTTCATGGTCCAGTATACTGAATTGTGGAATGCGGTTGATCCGATCGCCGAAAGAATTCGCTCGCTCGCTGAGCCAGCACCTGGTTCATATGCGCAGTTTGCGAAGCTGAGCTCGCTCGCTGACGCGCCCGAAACTCCCCCCAGAGCCGAGGCGATGATCCAGATTCTGGTCGACGGACACCAGGCGACTGCCCGATCGGCTCGCAGCCTCTTTCCTGTGGCCGATGAAGCGGGCGACCAGGCGACCGCCGATCTCGCGACGCAACGCGTGGCGGTTCACGAAAAGGCGGCCTGGATGCTCCGCGCGCTCCTCGACGAGTGAGCTTACCTCCACAGCCCACGCTTTCGGCGGCAATGATCGGCGGGCGCCGCGTCTGACCTATGTCAGCGTCCGCGATCCTTCCGCTGCTTACCCTTCTGCTGTTGCGGCCATTGCCTTCGGCCGACCACCCAATCGAAAGGATCGGTAGATGAAAACAGGATTGCTCCACGTGGCCGAGGACAGGGGCGGAGACGCGCGGCTTGACGCGGCAGTCCGGCTTGCCCGGGCATTCGACCTTCATCTGACGGGCGCGCAGGCTGCGCCGCTGTCGGCCTACGCAATGGCCGACCCCTTCGGCGGGGTTTACCCATCGGTGAAGCTCTTCACGGAGCATGAGAAACGACAGGATGCCACGCGCGCGGCCGTGGAGGCCAGACTGCGCGACGAGGGCGTGGCGTTCGACTGGCTCCGCGGAGTTGGTTCTCCCGCGACGGTGCTTCTCGATCAATCGCGGCTGAGCGACGTGATCATCCTCAGTCATCTCGAAAGCGACGAAGGCGGCTGGGACGCGGAACTCGACCTCGTCGGCGATGTCGCAGTCCATTCGCGTGCTCCGATCCTCTCGGTGCCTTATGACAACGGAACCCTTGACCTCGAGGGCGCTGCGCTCGTCGCGTGGAACGCTTCGTTCGAGGCCGCGCAGGCGCTGCGTTTCGCGGTTCCGCTCCTGAGCCGGGCGGCGCGCGTCCAGATCGTGACGATCGGGGAGGACGCTCCCGAGTTTCCCGCCGCCGGCGCTGCCGCCTATCTCTCGCATCATGGCATCCAATCGGAGTTGCTCTCGGTGCCCCGCGGTGAGCTCAGCGTGGGAGAGGAACTGCTGAACGTCATCATCGACTCGCGGTCGAGCTTCGCGGTTCTCGGCGCCTATGGGCATTCGCGCATTCGCGAACGTATCCTCGGTGGGGTCACGCGCGAGATGTTGCTGCGGTGCCCGAAGCCGCTGCTGCTGGCCCATTGAGGAAGGAGTTCGATCGATGCGCGGCATCATCGCAGCAGTGCTGTGCGTCGCTCTAGCTGGATGTGGGACGCAGAAGGCGGAGCAGCCTAGCGGCGATCACCGCGCATAGCGCCTCGATCAACACTACCAACAGGCGGTGATCAACCTGAACGACGCACCTAGGCGGTCTGCGCTCTTCCGCGCGATCCGAGATGCCGGTCTGGCGTGCCAGAATGTCATTCAGGCTGAGCGGCTGCCGGACGAGAAGGAAGGACCGGTTTGGCGGGCGCAGTGCGAAGACAAGTCCTATCATCTCGTCATCGTTCAAGCCGATGGCACGGCCAATGTGGTCAGCCGAACTCGGTGATCCCTTCTTATAACTCTTGTGTCGACCCAAAGCCAACGGTGACGGTGTGAAGCAGCTGATCGCTTTCGATCTCGACGGCACCTTGGCCGAAAGCAAAGCCCCGCTCGACGACGAGATCGCCGGGCTGCTGGCAACGCTCCTCACCTTTGCCCAGGTGGCAGTGATTTCCGGGGGTGACTGGCCCCAACTGAAGAAGCAGGTGATTGATCGCCTGCCAAGCAATGCAGAGCTGGCCATGCTCTGGATATTGCCCACTGCCGGCGCGAAGCTGTTCCGCTTCACCAAAGACTGGCAGCTGGTCTACTCGCAGGCAATCACGCCGGATGAGAAGTCGCATATCCTGGGCGCACTGGAACGGGCGATACCGGCGGCGGGCCTCAATGACGATCCTGCGTGGGGACCACGGGTCGAGGATCGCGGAACGCAGATAACCTATTCAGGCATCGGGCAGAAAGCGCCGCTGGATGCCAAGCGGGCCTGGGACCCGGATCGTCGCAAGCGGCTGCAGTTGCAAGCCATGCTAGAACAATCCTTGCCTGGCTGGTCGATCAACATCGGAGGAACCACATCGGTCGACATTACGCGGGAAGGGATCGACAAGGGATTTGGACTGCGCAAGCTGGCAGAGGTTAGCGGCGTCGCCTTGAAGGACATGATGTTCCTCGGCGACGCAGTATTCCCTGGTGGCAACGACTACCCTGCGGTTACGACCGGCGTCGACACAGTCGCTGTTCGCGACGTGCAGGAAACAAAGAGCATCCTGCATGCTCTCACCCTATGGTTTGGTGCATGATCTCGCTGGAACGCGCCGTGGAGCGGGATGCCGATGGGGAGTTCGGAGTCGCGCACCTTGCAAGATGCTTCCGGTAATAGGATTGGTTATCTCATTTTCGCCGAGGCGTAACGGCAGATAATGAACAACCGACATAGGGACTGAAACAGAATGGCCGATCCATACCAGGCCTTGAACGTGCCGCGCGATGCTGACGACGTCACGATCAAGAAGGCCTATCGAAAGCTCGCCAAGGAATATCATCCGGACCGCAACGCGGATAAGCCGGGAGCGGCGGAACGCTTTTCTGCGATTACAGCCGCCTATGACCTCCTTACCGACAAGGAAAAGCGCGCGCGCTATGATCGCGGTGAAATCGATGAGAATGGCAATCCGAAAGCTCCCTATGGTTTTTCCGACTTCGATGGTGCCGGACCCTTTGCCCGCCGTGGCGGCTTTCGTGCCGGTACCGATGGTGGCGGGACGACATTTGAATTCAGCGGGGACGAAGCCGATTTCGCGAGCATATTTGGCGATATGTTCGGCCGCGCGGAGACCGCCGGGGGCGGTCAGCGCCGATCATATCGCTCTCGGGGAGCTGATGTCGCCTATCGCCTGAACGTCAGCTTCGAAGATGCAGCGGCGCTGCGTCCGCAACATGTCGAGCTCAGAAAGGGGAAGGCGGTCGACCTGAAGCTGCCGGCTGGCTTCGAGTCGGGGACGCAAGTGCGCCTGCGTGGCCAGGGGGAGGAAGGCCCTGGCGGACCCGGCGATGCCATCGTGATTCTCGAGATAGAGCCGCACCGCTTCTTCACGAGGGATGGAGACGATGTCCGTTTGGAGTTGCCGGTGCGCTGGGACGAAGCCGTGCTCGGCGCCAAAGTGCGGGTTCCGACCGTCGACGGGCCGGTGTTGCTGACGATCCCTAAGGGATCGAGCTCGGGGCGCACGCTGCGGATCAAGGGCAAGGGATTCCACCGGCGGGACGGTTCACGCGGCAATCAGTTGGTCCGCCTGATGGTGCATCTGCCTTCCGGCGACGCTGAGCTTGAGGAGTTCGCCCGGACCTGGGCTCAGCGTCATGACGAAAATCCGCGTGCCTCCTTGGGAGTCTGAGGCGGCCTTACGCGACAACTGATCCAGGTCAGGACTCACGAGCGCGAGACCCGTCATCGTCGTTGTTCGATTTTCTAATTCGGAGGCTAGCATGGCGAAAGCAATCGGCATCGATCTCGGCACCACCAATTCCTGCGTCGCGGTGATGGAGGGCAAAGAGCCCAAGGTCATCGAGAATGCCGAAGGTGCCCGGACCACCCCATCCATGGTGGCCTTCCGCCCCGACGGCGAGGTACTGGTGGGAGCCGCCGCGAAGCGTCAGGCCATTACCAATCCCGAGCAGACGCTCTTTGCGATCAAGCGCCTGATCGGACGCCGCTACGATGACCCCATCGTCCAGAAGGACAAGGGCATGGTGCCCTACAAGATCGTTCCCGGCGCCAATGGTGACGCCTGGGTGGAGGTGAACGGGAAGAAGTCGAGCCCCAGCGAGATCTCCGCGCACATCCTGCGCAAGATGAAGGAGACTGCCGAGAAATATCTGGGCGAGCCGGTCACCGAAGCCGTCATCACCGTTCCGGCCTATTTCAACGACGCCCAGCGGCAGGCGACCAAGGATGCGGGGACCATCGCCGGTCTCGAGGTTCTGCGCATCATCAATGAGCCAACGGCTGCCGCCCTTGCCTATGGGCTGGAAAAGAAGAAGGCAGGCACGATCGCGGTTTATGATCTTGGCGGCGGCACGTTCGACGTATCCATTCTCGAACTCGGCGATGGCGTGTTCGAAGTGAAGTCGACCAACGGCGACACCTTTCTCGGCGGCGAGGATTTCGACAAGCGGATCATCGACTTTCTCGCGGACGAGTTCCGCAAGGAGCAGGGGATCGATCTGCGCCAGGACCGGCTCGCGCTCCAGCGCCTGAAAGAGGCGGCCGAGAAGGCGAAGATCGAGCTCAGTTCGGCATCGCAGACGAGTGTCAACCTGCCTTTCATTACCGCGGATCAATCCGGTCCGAAGCATCTCGACATCAGCCTCACGCGCGCCAAGCTCGAGGCGCTGGTCGATGATCTCATCTCCCGCACCATGGGGCCGTGCAAGGCGGCGCTGGAGGATGCAGGGCTTAATGCCGATCAGCTCGACGAAGTTGTGCTGGTCGGCGGGATGACCCGCATGCCGAAGGTCGTCGAGGCGGTGAAGACTATCTTCGGGCGCGAGCCGCACCAGGGCGTCAACCCTGACGAGGTCGTGGCACTTGGCGCAGCGATCCAGGCGGGCGTGCTGAAGGGCCAGGTCGAAGACGTGCTGCTTCTCGACGTCACGCCATTGTCGTTGGGCATCGAGACGCTCGGCGGCGTGATGACCAAGCTCATCGACCGGAACACGACGATACCTACCAAGAAGAGCCAGACCTTCTCGACGGCGGAGGACAACCAGCCCGCTGTGACCATCAGGGTCTTCCAGGGCGAGCGGGAAATGGCCGAGGACAACAAGCTCCTCGGCCAGTTCAATCTCGAGAACATCGCACCGGCGCCCCGAGGCGTGCCGCAGATCGAGGTGACGTTCGATATCGATGCAAACGGCATCGTGAACGTTTCCGCGACAGACAAGGGGACCGGGCGCGAGCAGAAGATCACCATCCAGTCGTCGGGCGGACTGAGCGAAGAGGACATCAAGCGTGCGGTCAGGGACGCCGAAGAGCATGCCAGCGAGGACAGGAAGCGGCGCGAACTGGCGGAAGCGAAGAACCAGTCCGACGCTTTGATCTTCCTCTCCGAAAAGACGCTTGCGGATGCAGGGGATCGCGTTGCGGCCGCGGATCGGCAAGCCGTCGAAGACGCGGTTTCGAACCTGAAGACGGCCATGCAGGGCGACCAGATCGAGGACATCCGCGCGCGCGGCGAGGATCTGCAGTCTGCGACCCAGAAGGTCGCCAGCGCCCAGCGCGCCGAGCCGGGCAGCACATCGTCGGCTGATGACGGGATCGTGGACGCCGAGTTCGAGGAGGCGGACGACGCGAAGAAGTGATCCGGTCCGTTCCGCTGATCACAATTTGGTGAAGTGGCGCCTGCCGCTTGCACGGATGAATGAAGGCTCGGTCAAATGAACCAGGACGACATCGCTGAAGGAGGGCAGTCTCCGGAGCCGCAGGAGCAAGGGCTGGAGAAGCCCGAGTCCACGCAGGCGGCCGCGTCGGACGCCGACGAGCTGCGGGAGCGGCTCCTGCGTGCGCTGGCCGATGCCGAGAATGCCAGAAAGCGCGCCGATCGCGCGCGTGCCGAGGGGCGCGAGACCGGGATTGCAGAACTGGTCTCGAAAATCGTTCCGGCTCTCGACAGCCTCGATCTCGCCATCGAGGCGGCCAGCCGAACCGAGGAAGGAACCCAGCCGAGTGTCGATGCCCTGCTAAACGGGCTCCGGGCGACCAGTCGCGCGTTTCTCGATGCGCTGATCAAGGTGGGCGTCGAGCGAATATGCCCCGGCACGGGCGAAGCGTTCGACCCCAACATCCATGATGCGATCTCATCGCGATCTGATGACGAGACAGGTGACGGCCTGGTCCTCGAGACCCTCCAGCCCGGATACAGGGTTGCAAGCCGGCTTGTTCGGCCCGCGCGCGTCGTGATTGCAAAGGCGAGCTGAGCGGGGAGGCGGATCCAATGGTACGGTTCGCCTCGGCCGCTGACGCCTTCGGACCACGGCAATGCTCGGCCCGGTCCACAAGGGGCTACTGGTGGTGCGGCGTGCTCGCCCTCGTCTCGGCCGCGCATGCCGACTCGGCGCCTGCGAAGAGCGGGCCCCAGCTCCCGATTTTCGAAGTCCACGAGGTCGGGAGCGGCGATCGGCCGAGCTATGAAATCGCCATCCTCGCCCCGACACGCTGGCCTGACCGGTCGGTGCGGACGGGGTTGTTGAGGAAAGCGGCGCAAGTCGCTGCAGGCCGTGGGGCGCGCTGCTTTGCGATCGAACGCGCACAGTTAAGCCGCGATGTGTCGTATGTGCCGCTCCGATCCGGTCATATGACCATTTCGACGAGCGGAAGCGCGGCTGAATGGCGCCGCTATTGGCGGCTCTATCGGCATGTGCTCGATAAGCCAGGCGTTCATTTTGGCCTCGGATCCGCACCTCGAATAGGAAGCAAGGTAGTCGAGGGGCGAATGATCATTCGTCTCTGCGGACCTGGTATCGAGACGTCGGGCGATCTCTTCGAAGTGGAACAGATTTTGTCAGGCATTCGCACTTCCGACCCAGCCGGAAGCCGTTGATGGTCTGATCCTCTCTCCGCGACCTCGTCTTTGCAGATGTTCTCGCGAGGCAAGGTGGCGGAGTAGGCGTATGTCCGTTGTCGTCCTGATGATCGAGCACCTCGGAAAGGTCTTCCTTTCGACGCATCCGAATCATGCAATCGCCTGGTCCACGCTTTTGTCCTACGTGAACGGCACCTGGGCTGAACGTTTCCCCGACCGGCCGCCTCCAGAAAACGAGGAAGAACGCGTCGCGATGTTCTTCGTGGGGGAGGGGGACGAGTATGTCATCGCGGAAGCGGACGTCGAGACCGACACGACGCTGCATTAGGGAAGTGCCTGCTGGTGCGCGACTGACGTCCGCTGCGCCGTCATAGCGAAGGAAGGATCACGCGTCCGTTCGGTCCCGGATCGGCTCCACATCCTGGGCGATTGGGGACCGGGCGGCAGCTGGCGGCGACAGCATCGCCAGCAATTCCGCCAGGTCCATCGACGCGAAGCTCACGGAACTGTCCGCCACGCCATACGGCATGATCAGGCGGCCGGCGTGCGCCAACGCACCGCAGGTGTAGACGACGTTGGGGACATAGCCTTCGCGTGCTTCATCCGAGGGCGAGAGGAGCGGGACTGCGGTTCGGCCGATGACGCGGCTCGGGTCATCCCGATCGAGCAGCAGCGCCCCGATGGAATATTTGCGCATGGCGCCGACGCCGTGGGTGAGCACGAGCCATCCTTCTTCCAGTTCGATAGGCGCTCCGCAGTTGCCGATCTGGATAAGTTCCCAGGCATATTCCGGACGCGCAAGAATTTCGCCATGCTCCCAGGAAAGGAGATCGGTGGAGCGCAGTAGATAAAGGCTCTCGCCGTCCTGTCTCCCGAGCATCACATAGTCTTTGCCAAACTTGCGAGGGAAGAGCGCCATGCCCTTGTTGCGCGCGGCGCTGCCTTGGAGTGGGCGAAGCTCGAAACTTTCGAAATCGCGAGTTTCCAGGATCTCAGACGCGATCGTCGCCCCGCTGTAAGCAGTGTAGGTGCCGTAATAGACCGTACTGCCGTCACCGTTCTCGAACCTTACCAGGCGCAGATCCTCCAAGCCGTTGCGCTGCGCGGGCGTATAGGGAAACAACACCATCTCGTCGAGACGGCTGCTGCAGTCATGGCGCCGGAAGGTAACGCTGCCATCGTCATGGCTCTCGGCTCTGGCCGCGATCGCGAGATCCGGTTCCGGTTCGAGTTCGAGCGAGCCGTCTGAGAGAACGACGCCCTGGCGGAATGTGACCGACGAGATGTGGCCCTCGCCCACTGCTCGGAGCGACAAGATAAAACGTAACGCGCCCTGCGAAAGATTTGTTTGATCCGGGTGCGGCACGATGCTCGGGTTCATTAGCGCGGCAGCGCCAACCGAATACTCGTGGCAGAAACAGGCACCAATAAGTTGGCGCTGAGCCTGGTCTAGGGGAGCAGCGAAGCCAATGTCCCTCGCAACCTGCTCATAACGCTCCTCGAAGACTTTCCTGATATCATAATGCCGATTTTCGAAGTCGTTTAAGACCAAAACAAGCTCCGCCTTCACCGTGCGCGTGTCCATCGCGCGCACGGCAGCGATGATACGATGCATGCGCCAGTCGTCTACCGGATTGAGTTCTCTCGGCTCTGAGGCGAGTTTCAGCGGCCGAATGACCACTCTGGCTGGGTTTGGAAGGAGGTGCAGGCTGGATTGGATCAGCGGCATGCCTTACCTCCAGACGCGGCCACCGGGCGCTCTTCGCTTGTGTTCGAAGCGGCCGCCTTGTTGCGCAAGCGCGCGATCGCCAGGGCAGCAAACTGGTAGGCGAGGATGGATTCCGCGCCTTGGTTGAGGTTCACCCGATCGACCTGCAGCCCATCGTAGCAACCGCCATCGGGGCTCGCGATCCGCACGCCGAGGTCATTTGCGCCAAGATACCAGGCGAACGCGGCTTCGGCATGATCCCGCCAGCGGCGATCGCCGTCCTGCGCGAATGCGAGCGTGAAGGCATCGATGGTCGCCCAGGCCTCGAGCGGCTGCTGATCGAAGGCACGCGGCGGTTGAAAGGCCGCGCCGAAGCTTTGCGTGCCGACCGGCCGGAAATGGCCTTCCGGAGCGGTCTGCTGGCGCCGGAGCCAGTCCAGCGCCTCCAGGGCGTCCTGTCGCATCTCCGTGCGGCCAAGAACGGTACTCGCCACCAGCAATGCTTCCGGCAGGCGGGCATTGTCATAGGCAAGGACCGGCTCGAACCACGTCCAGGCGTCCCGCCTTACTGTACGAAGCAGGTCGAGCAGCTCGCCGGCGAACGATTCAAGTTGAAGCCTCGCCGGTCGGTGGCCCGGGTAGACGCTGAGATGCGCGGCTAGGCCGAGAATGGCGAAGGCGCGGGCACGGGGGCTGGTGAGGAACGCGCTTGCCGGGATCACCTTGTCTGCGAACACCGTTGCCCAGAGCTTGAGACCGTGATTTCGGGTGAGCTCGGCCGTACGGCCGATCGCCCAGACGGCGCGGCCGAAGCTGTCCTGTGAACCTTCCTGTTCGAGCCAGTTCCGGTCAAAACCCATGAAGTTGCGAAAGCGCTGTGACTGCTCGTTCCAGGCAAGGTCGACGAACGAAGCGTAGGTAGGCGCCAGGGCGAGCGCGCGCTTGGCCTCGATTCGCTCCGCTTCGAACTGCGCGGCGAGCATCAGCGCGCGGGCGTTATCATCGAGGCAATAGCCATGGCGCCGGTCGGGGACGGTGGACCGGCTATGCTGCAGCATACCGCACCCATCGCTCATCCGCGCCACGGCGCTAAGGCTTGGCTTCGGCGGCTTCGACTTGGAGGCGTGGAGCTGCACGATGCCCCTCTTTCCGAAAACCTTGATGCGCGCCCGCTGGAAAAGCGTCGTATAGCGCTCTGCCACCACCGGCCAGATCATGTCACGGCCGGCTTGATAAGCGTTGCGCCGCATCTCGTCGCGAAGGTTCCTGTCGGACAGAACGGCGCCCACGGATCCGGCGAGCGCCTCGGGCGAACCGAAGGGGACGAGCTGACCGCGACGCCCGGCGAGCAACTCCTGCGCGTGCCAATAGGGCGTAGAGATCACCGCCTTGCCCAAGCCGACAGCGTAGGCGAGCGATCCGCTCGTGATCTGCGCCTCGGAGAGATAGGGCGTCACATAGATGTCGCAGGCCGAGAGCCACGCCTGCAAGGTCAGCGCGTCGACATACTCGTTCACGAAGCGCACATGGCTCTCGAGACCGAGGCGGCGGACGCGACTTGCCAGCTCGTCGCGGTAGCGTTCGCCCTCGCGCGCCGCCAGATGAGGGTGCGTCGCGCCGAGGACGATGTATACGAGATCTGGATGGTCCTTCACGAGGCGATGAAGCGCTTCGATCATCACCTCGATGCCCTTGTTCGGGGAAAGCAGGCCGAAGGTCAGGGTGACGCGATGGCCGTCGAGCCCGAAGCGGTGCTTGTGGAAGGCCGGGTCCAGGAAGGGCAGATCGGGGATGCCATGCGGGATCACGGCGATCTTGCCGGCCGCCACCTCCATGTCGCGGGTAAGGATCGTTCGGCCCATCTCGGTCATGACGACCAGGCGAGATGACCGCTCGGCGAGAGCGCGCATCACCCGTCGTTGATCCGGGTCGGGCTGCGTCAGCACCGTGTGAAGCGTCGTCACGACCGGCGCACGAAGCCTCTCGAGCATCGGCAGCAAGTAGCCGCCTGCCTTCCCACCAAAGATGCCAAATTCATGCTGAACGCAGATGACGTCCGGATTGAGCGCATTGAGGTGGTCCGCGGCCGCCAGGTAGGCGTCGGGATCGTCCTGCGCGATCTCGTAACCTACTTCCTCCGGGTATCGGTGCCGCGTCCCAGGATCGTTCATCGCGACAGTGGAGAGACTGGCGTCGGGCGATATCTGGCGCAGCGCGTCGTGCAGATCGGCGGTGAAAGTCGCGATGCCGCAGCGTCGAGGAGGGAAATTGCCGATCAGCGCGATGTGGCGAACCGGCGGCGTCAGAGCATAGCCGTTCATCTTACTCTCCATTCCGGGCGTCTTCGAGATTCGTGTTGTCGATCCCATTTCCTGCTCAGGAGGCGGCGGGCGTGGCGATCGACAGGGCGGCGGTTCGCTGCGGTCGTCGCGGTGGCGGAGGCGTCGCTTGGCCGGCCCGTTGAACCAGTCGGCGCACCTCCTGAGCACGCTCCCGCGGGATCACCAGCACGACGTCATCTGTGGCAACGATGACGAGATCGGACACGCCCAGCGCGGCAACGTGGGGCCCGCTGGTCCGAATGAGGCATTCGTGGCTTTCCAGCGCCAGGACATCGCCGTGTAGCGCATTTCCGCTGTCGTCCTGGGCTTCGATCTCATGAAGCGCATCCCAGCTCCCGATGTCGGACCATCCCACGTCGACGGGAACCACCGCCATGCGCGCGGCGTGCTCCATCACGACATAGTCGATCGATTTCGCCTCCACGGATGCGAAGGTGGCTCTATCGGGAGCCACTCGATTGCCCTCGCGATCGGCGGTCGCCAAAGCCTTGCGAACCGATCCGAGAAGCCCCGGCGCGTGAACCGCGAGTTCCTCGGTGAGGCGGTCCGAGCGGAGGAGGAAGATGCCTGCGTTCCAAACATAGCGGCCATCGGCAAGCATGCGTTCCGCGCGTGCCGCCTCCGGCTTCTCGACGAAGCAGTTCACCCGGCAAATTTCGCCGGAGAGCGGCTCTCCCATGTCGATATAGCCGTAACCGGTCGCGGGGCGGTCTGGAGTGATGCCGAACGTCTCCAGCCTGCCATCCTGGGCCAGGGGAAGAGCCCGATGCACGGCGTCGCCGAAGGACTCCACGTCCCTGATCACATGATCGCTCGGCATGACCAGCAACAAGGCGTTCTCGTCCGTGCACTCGAGCGCCGCCATGGCGAGGGCGGGGGCGGTATAGCGCCCGATCGGCTCGAGGAGCAGCCGGGAGGGTGGGCATCCCACCGCTTCGAGCTCTCCGAGGATCTGCCGCTCATGGTCCTGGTTGGCGACGACGATGGGGGAGCTTGATTGCGCGATGCTCTTGGCGCGCAAAGCCGTCTGCTGAAGGAGGCTTTCTTCGCCTGCCAGTAGAAGGAACTGCTTCGGCGTTTGCTCTGTTGAGAGTGGCCACAGTCTCGTCCCTGCGCCGCCGGAAAGGATGACGGGGATGAGCTGCATGAATCAGGCCCTTGTCGCGAAGTCCCGCCATGGGAGCAGCGCGCTCCAGGGACACTTTTCCGGTTTCCTTTCAGCGTCGGGCGCGATCCTGAAGGCTGCATCCGCCGCCAAGGCTACGTGAGGGTAAGGAGGGGGCGGCTGCCCCGCCCTGCGCTAGATCAGTCGCAACATCACTGCCTGCTCATCACGCCGGCTGTCGTGAGCGGCAGCGCTCTGATCAGAGAAACCGCTCGCCGGCATGATCGCGGAACCGGTCGGCCGAGCGGACATAGTCCGAGAGGACTTGCACCGTCTTGTGGCGGCTGACCTCCTGCATCTTGAAGATCGTCGCGCCCTGATTGGCTGCTTCGGTCAGGAACCCCGCGCGCAGCGAGTGACCGGAGAATTTGGCGGCGTCGTAGCCGGCGGCGCCGGCATAGCGCTTGACCAAGCGCGCGACTGCCTTGTCGGACATCGGCTCGCCGGTAAGCTGGTCGCTGCGGGTGAGGCGGCGGAACAGCGGGACCGCCGCTTCCTGCGCGGGCGTGCGGACAACTCCGGCCTCCAGCACCCGCACGGCGCTGATCCAGTCGAGCAGCAGCGCCTTCGGGCGCAGCCGGGTACCTTCGGGGATCGCGATCGTCGTGCCCTCGCCGGCCTGGTCCGTTTTGGTGGCGCCGAGGTAGAGTTCGATCCCGTGCTCGAGGATGCCGACATTCTCGAGCGTCAACGCCACCAGCTCGGAACGGCGCAACGCGGCGGCCATGCCGATCGCGAGCGCGGCACGATCGCGACGGGCGCGCAGACCATCGCCCTTGATCTGCGCCAGCATGTCGCGGAGCGCGGTGGCGTCAGCGGGCTCCTTGCGGGTTTTCTTGGCCCGCTTTTCGTTGCGGATGCCGGCAAGCGCCTCGCGCAGGCCGCCCGCTTCCGGGTGCGCGGCCGGCGCTGGATAGTTGCTTGTGCGATGATGGTGACCGATCGCGGCCACGCGCCGTTCGATGGTGCTTGGCTTAAGACCGGACGCGGCCTGGTTGGCGACGAACGCGGCAATCTGTTCCGGATGTGCCGGCATCGCCTCGAGGCCGCGCGTGCGACACCAGTCGGTGTAGATGATCCAGTCGGAGTTATAGGCGCGATGGGTCGCGGCGGCGCGCGCGGCTTTCTTGTAGGCGGCCGCGCGTTCGAGATCCTCGTGGAGCACGGCAAGCATGGCGGAATCGGGCGCCAGGGCCGGTAGCGTTACTGGCTCGGGTTTGAGTTCGTCGGGACTTGGGTCTTGCAAGATCAATGCCGCGCTTCGATGGACTGTCCGAGCCGGTTTGCCACCCCCGCCCGGCAAGCTCAAGTCTGTCCGATAAGAAAGATTATCGGACATACTTGGTCACGTTGGGGAATGGTCGTGAGATCGCCGGACTCGCGAATAAGAGCAGCGCCGTCCGTCCAGAACGGCGCTGCTCCGCTTTCCGGACCCCAGGTGTCCAGGGGCCGGTCATTCCTCCCGCTGCCCGAACAGGCTGAGCAGCAGCTGGAAGAGGTTCACCAGATTCAGATAGAGCGAAAGCGCACCCATCACAGCGAGCTTTTCGGCCTGCTCCGATCCGGCGTAGGCGAGATATTCGCTCTTAAGGCGCTGCGTGTCCCAAGCCGTCAGACCGGTGAACACGAGCACGCCGACAATCGAGAAGACGAGCTGCAGCGTCGACGAGCCGACGAACAGGTTGACTATGCTCGCGATCACAACGCCGATCAGGCCAACCATCAGGAAGGTGGACCAGCGCGACAAGTCAACATTTGTCGTGTAGCCCCACAGGCTCATGGCAGCGAATACGGCCGCCGCGCTGAAAAAGGCCAGCGCGATGCTGGTACCGGTGAACACCAGGAAGATGCTGGCCATCGATACGCCCATCACGGCAGCGAAGGCGAAGAACGCCGTTCGTGCCTGTGCCGTCGTCATGCGCTCGACCCTGAACGAGAAGAACAGGACGAACGCCAGGGGCGCGAAAATAGCGACCCACTTGAGCGGTGTGCCGAAGATCGGCTGGTAGAGCGCCGGCACGCTGGCGACGAGAGACGCCACCAGCGCGGTGATGCCGAGGCCGAGCGCCATGTTGCGATAGACGCCGAGCATGTGCCGGCGCAGGCCTTCATCATAGACGGCCGTGCTCGTGGCTCGGGCCGACGGGATAGGCCGATAGGTATTCGGTTCGAACATTCTGTTCATGCCTCACTCCATTGCTTCAATGTCAATGAGGCACTCGGCCGGCTTCGCTTCGGAAGCCGCGATCCTGCACCGAGCGCACTCGATGCGGTCCGACATGACGGTAGCGTAGCGCCGCCGCCAGAGGGGCCCGGTCCGCAAGACAAATGTTGTATTCGCCCGCGCGCCTTTCAAGGGGCTGAAAGGCTGTCCAAGTGCTTTGATGATTTCGTTCACTAGCCCTTGAAACCTGTTGGCTCCGAACTAGTTTTTGCAGTGCCGGACGCCGTTCGGGTCCGGTGGACATAGAGGGCGTCGGCTCTCCCGTACCGACGCTTCTCATGCCCAGATTGCTCACAGGAGGATTTGGCAATGAGAACCAACTTCGACTTTTCGCCGTATCGGCGATCGACGGTCGGTTTTGACCGTCTCTTTAACCTGCTCGAGGCAGGTGCCCGCGACGATGATGGCTATCCGCCCTTCGACATCGTGAAGGACGGCGAAGACAGCTATCGCATCACGCTTGCAGTAGCCGGCTTCCGTCCCGAGGACATCGAGATCGTCGCGCAGCAGAATCTACTCAACGTCACCGGCAAGCGTGCCGAGGATGACGGCAAGGGCGAGTTTCTGCACCGCGGCATCGCTGCCCGTTCGTTCGAGCGGCGCTTCCAGTTGGCGGACTTCATCGAGGCCGGAGACGCCCGGTTCGAGAATGGCCTTCTGTCGATCGCGCTGAAGCGCGTTGTCCCGGAGGCCATGAAGCCGCGCAAGATCGAGATCGCTGGCGGGTCTGGCGACAACGATCGGCTCGAAGCGCCCAAGACCGAAGACAGCGCAGCGGCCTGATACCCCTTTAGGAGAGGCTCCGTCGGCGCGCCGCTTTGGCGGCGCGGCCGACGGACCATGTCCAACGCCTGCCAGGGAAGGAGGATACTCATCATGGCAATTCGTGATCTCATTCCCTGGGGCCGGCAGGAAAGCCGCGCTCCAGAACGGACCGAGGACAGGTCCGACCAGCAGCACCCGCTTGTGTCCCTGCACCGCGACGTGAACCGCCTGTTCGACGACGTCTTCCGAGGCTTCGGCGTACCGGCTACGAGCGGCTGGGGGCGCAGCCTCGAGTGGCCGACGATCGAGCTTTCAGAGACCGACAAGGAGATCCGCGTCACCGCCGAACTGCCCGGGATGGATGAGAAGGACGTCAACATCAGCGTCGACGACAATGTCTTGTCGATCCGCGGTGAGAAGCGTTCCGAAACCGAGGACAAGGAGCGTGGCTATTCGGAGCGGAGCTATGGTCGCTTCGAGCGGCATATCGGGCTGCCGCGTGGGGTCGAGCAGGACCGGGCAAGCGCGACGTTCAACAAGGGCGTGCTGACGATCGTCCTGCCCAAGTCCGCGGAGGCGATCGAGAGCCGGCGCAGCATTCCGATCAACGCAGGCTGATGAGACGTCGGGCAGCCGCCGTCGGCGGCTGCCCGTTTCGGAGGCGCAAATGGCAACACGAGCTGATTCTCTTCCACCGTACATTGCGACGCCGCGCGTGCTGGCTCCGCGCCTTGCCGAGTTTGCCAACGATAACGTCGCGACCGAGGTGTCTTCGCCGTTTGATACGGCGTGGCGACGCTACGCAAGCGCCCTGCCGACGGACGCATTCGCCATCATCGAACCCGATCCGCTCGCCGGTCGGTCCGGCGGCCGCGCCCGTGAGGGTCGATGGCGGCTGCGTTTCCGCCCGCGGTCGCGCCCGTTCGTCGATCCGCTCACCGGCTGGACGGGAGGAAGCGACCCCCTCGCCCATCTGGAGCTCGGCTTCCCTTCGCGTGAAGCCGCCGAGGCTTATTGCCGGCGGTACGGCCTCTCCTACGAGAGCCGGGGCGCACCGCGATGGTCGGGACCTCGGCCACGGGACGAGATGGCTTTCATCCCGGTCGGCGCGCTTACCTGCTGCATGCCTGCGGGTCCTCATCCCGTGTGCTGCGGCAACACGACGTCGGAGCCGATCGAGGCTGCCCATGCGGACACCTGAACAAGGCTTGCCGTCGCGCAGGTAACAGGGACCCAACGCTTGGCATTCCCCTGCCCCAACTGCCGCCACCAGCTTCACTTGGAGGAAAGCGCCTGCCCGAGCTGCGCACACGCCGTTGGCTATGACTGGCGCATAGACGCCTTTCGTCATCTCGACCCCAGGGCGCGCGAGTGGCACGATGCAGAGGGATCAGCCGCGGCGGTAAAGCCTTGCGCCAATGTTCATTACGGCGCGTGCAACTGGCTGGCAGATGAGACGGGCGCTGAAGCGCTCGGTCCGACCCGAGCAATGTGCCGCGCCTGCCGGCACAATCGCATGATCCCCGATCTCGCGGTGCGCGGCGTCCTTCAACGCTGGCGGCGGATCGAGGAGGCCAAGCGGCGCATGATTCGCGGTGCGATCAAGCTCGGCCTGCCCCTCGAGACCAAGGCCGAGCGCGGAGACGGGCTCGCCTTCGATTTCTTGTACGATGCCGCCGCCGAGAACGGCTATGTCCCACAGCTTCTCACCGGCCATGCCGGGGGTGTCATCACGCTGAACGTGATCGAGGCGGACGACGCGGCGCGGGAGCGCATACGCCATCAAATGGGCGAGCCCTACCGCACTCTTCTAGGCCATTTCCGACACGAGATCGGCCACTACTATTGGTACCGGCTCGTCGCTGTGACCGACATGCACGATCCCTTTCGCGCACTGTTCGGTGACGAGCGCATCGATTATGCTGCAGCGGTCCAGCGCTACTATGCCGGCCGTCCGGCACTCGGCTGGGCTGATGACCATGTCAGCGCGTATGCAACTGCGCATCCCTGGGAAGATTTCGCCGAGACGTTCGCTCATTACCTGCACATCGTCGACACGCTCGGAGCGATGGCGGACTTCGGTGTGGGGCTGGAAGGCAATCGCGCACCGCACCCGGACATCGATGCGTATCGTGTTGCAACGGCGACGCTCGTTGAGCGCTGGATACCGATCTCCTTCGCTCTCAACGCGGTAAACCGGGCAATAGGGCAACCGGATCTCTATCCCTTTCGTCTCAGTCCCGGCGTCATGCTCAAGCTCGATTTCGTTAGCCGCCTGATCGCGCGGGCCGCGGGCCGTGAGGAAATCCCGGAGGGGTCTGAGCTGGCCGCAATGATCGCAAGCCTCGGGCATGGCGTGTGAAACCTGCGGGACGCCGGATCGCGGAGCGGAGAGACGTCCATTCAGCTCGTAATGCCTTTTGGAGAACCCCTTGCCCACGCTCGTGCTGATCCGCCACGGCCAGTCGGTCTGGAACCTCGAGAACCGCTTCACGGGCTGGTGGGACGTGGATCTGACGCGGCAGGGCGAGATTGAGGCGAAAGCGGCCGGCGGGCTGATGGCGGCGAAGGGGCTGGACTTCGACTTCTGCTTCACGAGCCTCCAGACGCGTGCGATCAAGACGCTCAACCTTGCGCTCGAGGTGATGGGGCGGTTGTGGTTGCCCGTCGAAAAGGACTGGCGTCTGAACGAGCGCCATTATGGCGGGCTCACCGGCCTCGACAAGGCAGCGACCGCAGCCAGGCACGGAGCGGAGCAAGTGAAGATCTGGCGCCGATCGTTTGGCATCCCGCCGCCGCCACAGCAGCCAGGGGACCCTATGATGTCACCGGCGATCGCCGCTACGCCGGCATCGCAATTCCGAGCGCCGAGAGCCTGAAGGACACGATCGGGCGCGTGCTGCCCTATTGGGAGGCAAGGATCGCGCCGGAGCTCAAGGCCGGCAGAAGAGTCGTGATCTCGGCGCACGGCAATTCGCTGCGCGCGCTGGTGAAGCATCTGTCTGGCATCCCGGACGATGAGATCCCCACGATCGAGATCCCGACGGGTGAGCCGATCGTGTATGAGCTCGCGCACGATCTTACGGCAACAGACCGCTATTATCTGTACGAGCGGTAGGGCGACTACTGAAATGCCACTCGGAGCCCGCCTGTCGCGTGGAGCCCAGCGCGGTAGCCGATCCAAGTCAGCGCAGCTTGGGGCGATCCGAACCCTTCGCGGAAAAAGGTGCCGGCCTTGTCCCGCCTCCCTTTCTGACCGGAGTTCGTTCGCTCCATTTATCGACCCAATGCGTGCCATTGCCGGCCATCGCGGGCGATCAGTGCGTCGGCGGCGCGAGGTCCGGAAGTGCCTGGCGTATATTCCTCCAGCACCCCCTCGCCCCGAGCCCAGGCGTCCAGGATCGGCTGCACAACGGCCCATCCCGCCTCGATCTGGTCGGCACGCTGGAAGAGCGTCTGATCGCCCTTCATCATGTCATACAGGAGGGTTTCGTACCCTGTCCGGTGCGCGACGGCGAACTTCTCTGCATAAGCAAAATCGAGCGCTACGGGGACCGCCTCCACTTGCGGACCCGGCCGTTTGACCAGGAAACCAAGGTCGATCCCTTCGTGCGGCTGGATCTGGAATACGAGCTGATTGGCCGGGAGAGGAGCGACCGGGGTCTCCCGAAACGTCGCATATGGCACGGGCTTGAAGGTGACCACGATCTCGGTGTCCCGTGCGGCGAGCGCCTTCCCCGTGCGCAGATAGAAGGGCACGCCGGTCCAGCGCCAGGTGTCGACCATGAGCTTGAGCGCCACATAAGTTTCGGTGGCGGTGTTCGGGTCCACGTGCGGCGTCTCGCGATAGGCGGGGATCATCTGGCCGTTGACCTGGCCGGCTGCGTACATGCCCCGCACCGCGTCGCTTCGCGCCTCATCCGGGGTAATGCGACGGACGGCCCGAAGCAGCTTTGCCTTTTCGTCGCGGATGACCTCGGCGTCGAAGCTGTTTGGCGGCTCCATTGCGATCATCGACAAAAGCTGCATCAGGTGGTTGGGAACCATGTCCCGGAGCGCACCGGTTGTGTCGTAGAACGCCCCGCGGGTGCCGACGCCGATCGCTTCGGCGGCTGAAATCTGGATGTGGTCCACGTAGCGGTGGTTCCATACCGCCTCCAGCCAGGCGTTGCCGAACCGCGCGACCAGGATGTTCTGGACGGTTTCCTTCCCCAGGAAGTGATCGATCCGGTAAACTTGGCTCTCGTTCACTCGCGACAGGATCCGCTGGTTGAGAGCCCGTGCGGATTCGAGGTCGTGACCGAAGGGCTTCTCGATCACCACCCGCCGAAAGCCGCCGTCATGTTCCTCCGTGAGGCCGGCGTCGGCGAGCCTGTCCACGATGACCCCGAAGAACTGCGGCGGCGTGGCCAGATAAAATGCCGCGTCGTCCTCGCCCAGCCGCTGCTTGAGCCTTTCGTAGACAGTCCCAAGCGTGAAGTCGCCGGGGAGGTAGCTGGTCCGCTGGCGCAATCGTTGCCAGCACTGTGTCTGCGGCGCGAACTCATCGAGGCTCACGCGCAGACTTTCATCATCGCCATCCCGAAGGGCTATGCCGATGACGTTGAGCTCTTCGCTCAAGAGTCCGTCGAAGCAGAGGTTGGCCAGCGCCGGAACCAGCAGCCTGCGGGTGAGGTCTCCTGTCGCGCCGAAGATGACGATCGTCGCCGGGCGCCCCGGCACGGTCACTCCATTCACTGCGGGATCTCGACATGCCCGCCGAACCCGAAGCGCATCGCGGAAAGCACCTGGTCGGCGAAGGTGTGCTCGACCCGGCTCCGATACCGGGCAAACAGCGCAGCGGTAAGGACCACAGCGGGAACCGCCTCTTCCATGGCCGCCTCGACGGTCCAGCGCCCCTCGCCCGAATCCGCAACCCGCCCGGAGAACTGCGAGAGCATCTGATCCTTGGCGAGCGCCGCCGCAGTGAGGTCCAGAAGCCAAGAGGATATGACAGAGCCGCGCCGCCACACCTCGGCGATGTCGGTGAGATTGAGAACGTAGCGCTCATCCTCGGGAAGCTTGCTGGACTGCTTCGACTTCAGAATGTCGAAGCCTTCGGCATATGCCTGCATCAGGCCGTATTCGATGCCGTTGTGCACCATCTTGACGAAGTGACCCGCGCCGGCGGGCCCGGCGTGGATATAGCCCTTCTCCGCGCGCGCATCCTCTCCCTCATGCTCCATCCGGTTCGGCGTCCGCGGAATGGTGCCGATGCCCGGCGCGAGCGCGTCGAAGATCGGATCGAGATGGTCGACGGCCTCCTTCGGTCCGCCGATCATCATGCAATAGCCGCGCTCGAGGCCCCACACGCCTCCCGAGGTACCGACATCAATATAGTGGATGCCCTTGTCGGCCAGCAGCTTCGCCCGGCGAATATCGTCCTTGTAGAAGCTGTTGCCGCCATCGATGACGACGTCGCCAGGTTCGGCGATCGTGCGGAGGATCTGGATCGTCTTCTCGGTCGGCTCGCCCGCGGGCAGCATGACCCAGAAGACTGCCTCCGTGCCCAGCTTCTTCTTGATTTCCTCAAGCGAGTCAGCCGGCTCGAATCCTTCAAGCTCGAGTTCCGCCACCGCCTCAGGATTGCGGTCGAAGACCACTGGCTGATGTCCGGAGCGTTGAAGCCGACGGGCGATGTTGCCTCCCATCCGGCCGAGGCCGATCATTCCGATCCGCATATTTCCAGGCTCCCGCTCAATTCCGGAGTGCTTCGTCGAGCAATTCTTCAAGGTCGCTCAGACTGGCGCTTTGGAGGTGGACCCGCAGGACGCGCTGGCCCCGGCTGGCGAGCACGTCGAGATCGCCTCGCGCTTGGGCGAGCTGGACCGTGCCGAAGCTGGCTTTACGTCCTGGGATCGGGACGTCGGGATCGGGCGTGCGGGTGATCTCGAGAAACACTCCCGAGCGCGGCCCTCCCTTGTACGCCTGACCAGTCGAGTGGAGGAAACGCGGCCCGAAGCCCGCGACGGTGGCGACGTGTCGCGCCTTCACGACCCGTTCGCGCATGCGTGCGACGAGAGCCTCGTTCGCCGGGTTGCGTTCGACGTAAAGAAGGAACCCTACATAATCGCCGGGGCCGGGACGCGCTAAATGGGTGCGCAGGATCTGGACCGCGTTGTCGCCGGAATGGCCTCGGTCGGCGGGCCCGAAGAAGGCCACCCTGCCATCCTCGAAAAATGGTGTCTCGGGCGCCAGGCTGCCGGTGGCTTCGTAGGCGTCGATCAGCACCCGCGTCCTGATCTTGGCATCCTCGACGTCGGGCTGGTCGAAAGGGTCGATCCCGATCACCGCGCCGGCTACCGCGGTAGCGATCTCCCAGCGAAAGAACTCCTGCCCGATCATCTCCTTTGACGAGAGCGCTATCCGCACGACCGGCTGGCCGGCGGTAACGAGCGCATCGGCATGGGCGTCGAGCCTGGCGTGATCGTCGCCCGTGAGCGACAGCAGTACGAAGAGGCGGTCCGATCCATAGTGCGCCGGCGGTACCGGCGGTTCCAGGTCGACGGGAACGATGCCCCTGCCCTGCTTGCCGGTGGACTCGGCCAACAGCTGTTCGAGCCACGCTCCGAATGCCCGAAGCGCGGGCGAGGTCAGCACCGTCACCTTGTCGCGCCCGCGGTTCGCCGCTTCCCCCAGGATCGCACCGAGCCGCACGCCAGGATTGAAGGCGGGCGGCGCGTCGGGCGCGCAGCTCTGCACCATCGGCGCAACCCTGGTGAAGAACTCGGCCACGTCCATACCCATCACGGCCGCGGGCACCATCCCGAAGACGCTGAGAACCGAATAGCGGCCGCCAATCGTTGGATCGCCCAGGAAGACGCCCGCGTAGCCATGATCGTGCGCGATCTTTGCCAGGCGCGATCCCGGGTCGGTGATGGCGATGAAGCGACTGCCGTCCTGGCCCGCCAGATTCCAGAAATAGGCGCGCAGCAGTTCCGGCTCCATCGTCGAGCCCGACTTGGAGGCAACGATGAACAGCGTGTGCTCGGGGTCGATCGCCGCCGCCACTGCGGCGATTTGCTTCGGATCGGTGGTATCGAGCACATGGATCATCGGGCTGCCGCTCCGCGGCCCCACGATCTCGGCCAAGACCTCCGGGCCGAGGCTCGACCCGCCCATGCCGAGGAGCACCGCGGACCGATACTGGGCTGCCTGAGCGCCGAGAGCTTTCAATGCCTCGGGGTCGATCTGCTCGCCCTTACCTGCGGCAAGCCACCCGAGCCACTTGGCTTCCTCGCCGCCGGTCCATAGCGTGGCATCGCCTGCCCATAGCCGTCTGGACCAGCTTTCCTGACGCATTCGCTCGAGCCGCGCCTCTACCGCCTCGTCGAGCTCCCGCGGCAGTGCCTCGTGCATGCTGTTCAGCCCGTCTCCGACAATGGCGGAGCGCTTGGCAGCAACGGCACCAAGGAGCGCATCGGCTGCGTCGGCGAACTGCTTCACGCCGTCTCGCACGAGCTCGTCCGCGACCGCTGGCAAGTCGAGCCCGAGACGGTCTACCTCGCGGAGAATCCGACGCGCGCTTTCCACTTCGGCGGTCAGGGACGGCGCGAGCGTGCCATGATCACGGAAGGCGTCCATCGTCTTGGGCGGCAACGTGTTGACGGTTTCAGGCCCGATCAGGTTGTCTACGTAAAGGGTGTCGGGGTAGCTCGGATCCTTGGTGCCGGTGGAGGCCCAGAGGAGCCTCTGCGGCATCGCCCTGCGCTCCACGAGCGCCTGCCAGCGTTCCGAAGCTACCAAGCCGAGATACCATTGATAGGCGAGCTTGGCGTTGGCGATGGCGACCTGTCCGCGCAGTCCCGTAAGCGCCTCGGCCTCCGCGTCAGCGCTTTTCAGGCGTTCGGCAATTTTCCTGTCGATCGCGGCATCGATCCGACTGACGAAGAAGCTCGCCACGCTTGCGATACGGTCGATCGGCTGGCCTTGGGCGAGCCGTGCTTCCAACCCCTCCACGAAGGCCATCGCAACCGCGGCATAGCTCTGCTGGCCGAACAGCAGCGTCACGTTGATGTTAATGCCATCTTCGATCAGCTGGCGGATGGCAGGGACACCCGCCTGGGTACCGGGCACTTTGATCATCAGGTTGGGACGGTCGATCTGTCGCCACAGCCGCTGTGCTTCCGCGACCGTCTCCTCGGTGCTCTCAGCGAGATAGGGGGAGACCTCGAGACTGACGTAGCCGTCCGTCCGGTTCAGCCGCTCATAGACCGGCTGCAGCGTGTCGGCCGCGTCTTGGATGTCCTGAACCGCGAGCGCCTCATAGGCTTGGGTGATGCTCGTGCCGGGCCGGCTCTGGAGAAGAGCCAGGAGTTGCGCGTCGTAGGCATCGCCATGCGCGATCGCCTTCTCGAAGATGGACGGATTGGAGGTCACGCCGGTGACGCCGTCTTCCTCGACGAGCCTTTGCAGCCCACCTTCCTTGAGGAAGCGGCGGTCGACAAAGTCCAGCCAGGGGGCCTGGCCAAAATCGTGCAGCTTCCTGACCCGGCTCGCCATCGTCACGCCTCCTGCAAGATCATTGAGCGCGCTGCCTCGACCACATGGTCGACGGTGAAGCCGAACTTCTCCTGGAGTTTGGCAAGCGGGGCAGACGCCCCGAACGTCGACATCGTGATCGTTCGGCCGCGAGCGCCGACATAGCGGTCCCACCCGATTGCGCCGCCCTGCTCCACCGCCAGGCGCGCCTCTATGCCGGGGGTTAGGACCAACTGCTTGTAGGCGTCGTCCTGCTCCTCGAAGCGGGACCAGCTCGGCATCGACACGACGCGTGCCCGTACGCCCTCCGCTGCCAGCTTCTCATAGGCGCCGACCACAAGGCTCAGCTCGCTCCCGGTGCCGATCAGGATGAGCTCCGGATCATCGGCGCTGGCAAGGATGTACGCGCCCCTCGCGACCCCGGCGGCGGCCGCATAGCGGCTCCGGTCGAGCGTCGGCAGCGCTTGGCGCGAGAGGATCAGCGCGCTCGGCCGACGGGTCTGGCGGACGGCAAGTTTCCACGCCTCGGCCGCCTCGTTCGCATCTCCCGGGCGGATGGTGTCGAGCCCGGGCATCGCGCGCAGTGTTGCCAGATGCTCGATCGGCTGGTGGGTCGGGCCGTCCTCGCCGACCCCGATCGAATCGTGCGTAAAGACAAAGGTGACCGGCAGCTCCATGATCGCCGCAAGCCGGACCGGCGCGCGCATATAGTCGGCGAAGACGAGGAAGGTGGCGGTGAAGGGCTTGAGGTAGGACAGCGCCATTCCGTTGGCGATCGCGCCCATCGCATGCTCGCGCACGCCGAAGTGAATCGTGCGCCCGCCAGGGTTGTCCGCCTGGAACGAGCCGAAATTCTTTAGGTCGGTCTTGGTGGATGGCGACAGGTCGGCCGATCCGCCCACCAGCCAAGGGACGTTGCCGGCAAGCGCATTCAGCACTTTGCCGGCGGAATCGCGCGAGGCGACGCCCTTGGGATCCGGGTCGAAACTCGGCAGGCCCGACTCCCAGCCCGGCGGCAGCGCGCCCTTGCGCATCGCGTCCAGCTCGGCCGCCATGCCGGGATAGGTCTCACGATAGCCGGCGAAGGTCGCCTCCCACTCCTCGCGCAGCCGGCGCCCGCGCGAGGCGATCGCCTCGTTGAAGTGCTTGGCGACGCCGTCGGGCACGTAGAAGGTCTTGTCCTCCGGCCAGCCATACGCCTTCTTAGTGGCGACGATCGCGTCGGCACCAAGCGGTTCGCCGTGAGCCTTCTCGCTGTCCGCCTTGGGGCTGCCCCAGCCGATGATAGAGTGGACGACGACGAAGGTGGGTCGGTCGTCGGTCGCCTTGAAGCTTTCGATTGCCCGCGCGAACGCCTCAGTATCGTTGGCGTCGTCGACGTGGAGCACGTTCCAACCATAGGACTCGAAGCGCTTGCCCACATCCTCGGTGAAGGCGAGGTCGGTATGGCCCTCGATGCTGATACGGTTTGAATCGTAAATCCAGCAGAGGTTGGAAAGCTTGAGATGTCCGGCGAGACTTGCCGCCTCGCCCGACACGCCCTCCATCATGTCGCCGTCGCCGCACAGCACGTAGACGTCATGGTCAAAGAGGGTGAAGCCATCGCGATTGAAGTGCTGGGCGAGCCAGCGTTCGGCGACCGCCATACCGACGGAATTGCCGCAGCCCTGACCGAGCGGGCCCGTCGTGGTCTCGACGCCGGTCGTCACCCGATACTCGGGGTGGCCCGGCGTCCTGGAGCCCATCTGGCGAAAGTTCTTGATGTCGTCGAGGCTAACCGCAGGCAGGCCAGTGGCCCTGCCTTCCGCATCGACCTCCTTGATGCCGGCGAGGTGGATAAGCGCGTAGAGAAGCATGGAGGCGTGCCCGACCGAGAGCACAAAACGGTCTCGATTGGGCCAGTCCGGCACGTCGGGATCGATCCGGAGGAACTGCGACCACAGCGTGTAGCCCACCGGCGCAAGCGCCATCGGGGTGCCGGGATGGCCGGACTGCGCCTTCTCGACGGCATCCATGGCGAGCGTACGGATCGTGTTGATGGCTAGACGATCGAGGGCCTCGAACGCGCCGCGTGCGGTGGCGGGCTGGCGCAACATGTTACCTCCCGTGGGGCGTTCGCCAGATTGAACGCCCCTTGTGCTTGTGTTGACCAGCCCCCGCGCGGGAGACGATCGAACGCCGAGTGCTGCCTAGCGCGGGCGCTGGCTCGACCGCCTGGCCTCGTCGAACTTGGGACCAAAGGGATCGAGCAACCCCTTCGCGGATTGCGAGCCGGCGGTCTTACGCTCGAGATCGTCGACCGAGGCGATCAGGTCGGTCATCTCGCTGTCAGTGGCATAGCCCAGCGCTTTGCCGAGCTGGAGCTGCGTGCGGGCCGTTCCCAACAGCTGGCGCATGCGGGCGCTTTCCGCGTCGGTCCGCTTCCTTTTCTCGAGCAGGCTGCGCGCGTCCTCGAGCGCGAGCTGCGCGCGAACGAGAGGGAGCGGGATCACGATCTGGTCGATCACGATCGTGCCCAGTGCGGTCTGAAGGACCGCCTTGGCCTCCTGCGGCTTGCCCTGGTGCAGCAACGCGGCCGCCTGCTTGAGTGCGGCGGGGTAGGTGCCGAGCGGGAGCTTGCTGATGTTCACGACCGTTTCGGAACCCAGGTCGGAGAGGAGCTTGCGCGCCAGCTGCAGGCGACCCTGCGCGATCGCGGCGCCCACCTCTCCGCGGATTTTCTCGACGTCGGCCGGGGTTCCGATCACGTCGTGCGTCACGACGCTCACGTCGACCGGAGCGAGCGCAAGCGTCGGCGTGCGGGCGAGGACGATCTCGAGCTTGCCGGTCGCGCGCTCCAGCGCCGCGATCGCGTCGTCGTTCTTGTTCTGGTCGATTGCGGTCAAAGCGTTCTGCGTCTCGCGCACCGCGGCGACCGCCTCGTCGACGAGCTTGTCCCGCTGCGCCTCGGGTGGGTTGGTGGGACTCGACTGCGCTTGGGCTCCGCCCGGCGGAGCCGCTTGAGTCGAAGTCTGCGGCTGCGCTTGCTGACTGGGTGCAGAAGCCTGGGCCGCTGCGGCGCTCGACCACGCCGAAATGGCGAGGGCGCCGAGGGCTGTCGAGATGATTAGGTGTTTCCGCATCGTCCATCCTCCGTTTGTGAGTTAAAGTTCGCATTTCACAACGCGTGCTGCCGAGTACGGCGAAGTGCTTTCGGACGGGACAGCAGTGCTTCGCTGCCCCTTCGAACTGGCAAGTTGTTGCGGCCTATCGTCGTCACTCGGCACCTGCTCTTGTTTGCAAAGCATCGCGCGAGCATTGCTATGGAGACGCCGTCTGCTAGCTGCGCTGACATATCTCAGCCTGATTTCGGCAATCTCGCCGTCGTCAGGAAGCCGGCGCGCGCCTTGTTTTCGGCGCTGCGGAGCTCCAGGGTTCAGCCGGCGACCTGGCCGATTTGCCGCACGGCGTAGGGCGCGATCGCACCCGTCAGAGGGATGGAGTCCATGTGTGGACGACCTCCGCGGCGCAAGAGCTTTTCGGCATTGATGACCTCGGTCGGGTGCATCCATGTGTTCGGCCTGTTCGCGCAGCACCGCATGGCTGCTGGCCCTGATGAAGTCCGCAGGCTGGCTCCCTAATCACGTCATCGCGCTCGAAGCTCTGTGACCCCCTGGGTTTCACCAACCCCCGTCTGACCGGTTCGTCATCACTACTGAGCTGCTCCAACGCATCCCATCACATCACGCGATTATCGTGTGACGGAGATCTCCTTATGCGGCGGGAGCGTACACCTCCTTCCGCGTCATCACGGCCCAAGCAATCCGTGCTGTTTTGTTGGCGAGCGCCACTGTCGCGATCTTGGTTGGCTTGCGCTCAAGCAGGCCCGCCATCCAGGGTTGGCGAGCCGGACTCTTACGCGTCATTCGCATAACAGCAGTCGAACCGACGACCAGAAGCCGGCGAAGATAGCCATCGCCCTGCTTGGTTATTCCCCCGAGCCGCTCTTTGCCGCCCGAGCTGTTCGCACGAGGTGTGAGCCCAAGCCAGGCGGCGAACTGACGGCCTGATCGGAACAGAGATGCGTCCGGCACCGCAGCCGCGATAGCCGACGCTGTAATCGGGCCGATCCCCGGGATCGTAGCCAGCCTGCGGCTCGTCTCGTCGTTACGGTGCCAATCGAGGATTTGCGCCTCAAGCCGCTCGATCTCGCTCGCTAGTGCCCTCAACTGAGCGGCAATGCCATGAAGGGCCGAACGTGCGTGTGCGGGAAACCTGTCCTGCTCTTCGTGCAGCGCCTTCAGGGAAGCCACTACGCCGGCGGCGCCCAGACCCGTCACGATCCCGTACTCAGCTAAGTGGCCGCGAAGCGCGTTGATCAGCATGGTGCGCTGCCGGACCATCAGGTCGCGACTTTTGTGGAGCATCAGCACCGCTTGCTGCTCGACCGACTTCACTGCGACAAAACGCATCGTCGGCCGGGTGACCGCTTCGCAAATCGCTTCAGCATCCGCTGCATCGGTTTTCCCGCGCTTCACATACGGCTTAACATAGGCTGGCGGCATGAGGCGCACCTCATGGCCGATCGCCATCAACTCACGCGCCCAGTGATGCGCCGAGGCACACGCTTCCATGCCGACCAGGCAACGCGGCAACTCAGCGAAGAAGCGGATGACTTCGGTCCTGCGCAGCTTGCGCCGGATCAGCACTGCGCCATCGGCGCCGATAGCGTGAACCTGAAACACATTCTTCGCCAGATCCAATCCGACGGTGACAACCTCCTGCTCCATGGAACGACTCCTAGACGTGGACCTACAACGACCACATCATCGCACAGCTACGCTGGTGCGGAGGTCGTCCACGACATCACGTCAATAACCGCCGTGGGAACCTCCCACGATCTCATATCAGTCCTGGGAATTTTCGGCGGAAAGGGCGGACGGTTATGAGCGCGCATTGCTGTTCTCCTTATTCGTCGCAACCTCCGCCTCGAAACTGAGATCGTCTAATTGCTCCATTCGTCTCGAGTTTTGGCGAATGGCGCTCGCCGCATTCGTCGAAGTCAATGCCGTGTTCTGGAGGACATCAGATCGCATCGCCGTCGTTAGATCGGCGACGGATTGCATCACCTTCTCGCCGTCAGCCCCGGAAAGCGCGCCATCCGCAAAGCCGGACAACAGTGCGTCGAGAACAGCCTCAAAGCGGACCACAACCTCTTCGCTGGCTACTACCGCAAGCTGATGATTTAGAACCCTCAAATCATCGATCAGCACGGCATCATGTCTGATATTTTCGACAATTTTCGCCACCTTTTCTATGCAAGCCATGTATATGGCACATTGCTGCTGAAGGATGATCACTCTTCCTTCTTTCCGAAGTTCGAGTTCTGTCTGACGATTGAGGAGAGCGGCCGTCAGTGCGATCGTGACGGCGCCACCCAGAAAGACCAGCGTCATCTCCTGGGCGAAGGGCAGGGGCTCTTCCGCCATATACATGGTGCGGAACATGAAGTAGATACCGATCCCGCACACGACGGCGACAACTAGATAGGCAAGATCGCGCGACCTGTAAGTCATTGACGAATTGTCCCGTCGCAACCGTCCTTCCGCCGAACGTTGGGCTTCCCGGAGCATTGTCCTTGGTCTGCCTGTCGAAGAAAGACCGGTGTCGGTCCGCTGCCGAAGGGATTGAAGCCGGTCCTTAAGCAGCGTTCGAAGATCGTCTCGTCCCAATGGGTGAGATCGTCTTCATCGCCGACAGGCCGCCCGGCTTTCCCCACGCGCGTCATGTGCCAGCCGCCAGGTTGACGCCGGGAGTTTTGTCGTGCCCTGCCTGATTTGCGCGCTGCAGCCGCAGGCCCAGCAGGATCATCATTGCTCCGAAAAGGGCGGCGTAGAAGCCGAGCAGCCAGCCGAGGGCAAGGAAGCTTTCGAGCGGGCGCGTCAGCAGCATCCAGGTCACGATGATACCCAGCACGACCGAGATGAGGCCGCTCAGGATGAGCCAGACCTCTCCCTTGATTTCCTTGCGCAGGCGGATCGCCGCCGCGATTTCTAGGACGCCCGAAAACACCGACCAGAACGCGATGCTGGCCCAGAGGAATGTAGCGAGGACCAGCGTTGCGACGAAGGGCGAGACGACCACGACCACGCCCGTGGCGATCCCCAGGAGGCCGCTGAACATCAGCCAGCCCCAGCGTTCGCCCTTGCGGATGTTGCGTATCCCGGCGACCAGACCGAACACTCCGTCGGCAAAAGAGAAGGCGCCGAACACCAGCGTCAGGGCCAGAAGCGACTCGGCCGGCATCAGGAAAGCGAGCCCAGCAATCATCAGCGCCAGCACCCCACGCAGACCGAACAGCCACCAGTTGCGCGAAAGGGTGAACAGCATGTCCTGTATCGAGTTCGAAGCAGTTTCCGAGGTTGTCGTCATCGTCTCATCTCCCCTACAGGTTTCGTCAGGCCGTTGTGCCGGTGGAGCCTTCGCTCAGGGCGGCAGCCACGCGGCGGCGCTCGTCGATCGGCAGGGGCAGGCGCATTGCGCGGGCGATCTCGGAGTCAACGCAATCATCCTCTGCGATCGGGACCGCCAGCCCCGCTTCGCGCAGTCTCGCGCGCAGGAAACCGCGGGCGGCCGCGGCGATGGTCGCCACCTCGTCCTCTCGTATGCCGATAAGCGCCGCCGTGTCTGCCGCCGCCTCGTCCTCGATGCAGGTCCGATAGAGGACCTGTCGCCAGAGCGCGGGCAGTGCGGAAAGTGCGCGGTGCAGGCACAGCGCCGTTTCGTGGCGGTCGAGGGCCGATTCGGGATCGGTCGCCGTGCCGTCGCCGACCAGATCCTCCAGCCGCAGCACTTCGTCAGGCTGGTGAAATTCGAACAGCTCCTGATCAGTCTCAGTCGGATCCTGTGCCGGCTGTTCGGGCGCGGCATCGAGCGAGGCGGCGTTTTCCGGCACAACCCGGCGGGCGGCGCGGGCCTCTTCGCCGATGGTCTCGAAGGCGAGTTGGGTGAGCCAGTCGCCCACCGAGAACCGCATCGGCCGCCGCTCGAACCGCTCGAGCCCCTTGAGGATCGTCGCATCGACGAGATCGCGAACACTCAGGTATCCTTGGGGCACCGATCCACTGCATTCGAAATAGGTCAATTCGCGCCGGACCGCGTCATAGACCGTATCGAGGTGGTCCTCGATCAGGCCGAAGAAAAGCTGGCGCCGCCCCGCCTCCGCCGCATCCCGCGCGGGCGGGAGTGGGGCGCCAATCCGGCGCCGGCGGGCGGGACGCTTGAACTCCGACTCGTGCTTGAGGCGCGCCACATGCCGGTCGACGCGGTGGCGCAGGTCGGCAAAGGCCTTGCGCAAGGTAGGCTCGATCTCGAACCCCTCTTCCTGCGCCGCGATCACGCTTGAGGGCAGTTGCAGCCGCAGTCTGACCTGGATTCGCGTCTTGCCCTTCGTCTGCGAGGCGACGACCTCAAGCCGGACCAACTCAGAACGAAACCGCTTAAGATGGTTTTCAAGTTGCCGGCCCTCTTCTGCAATCACCTCCGGCGCGCGCTGCTGGCCATGCTTGTCCAGATTGCGCAATGCGGTTCGTATCTTCATTTTCGTCATTTTCTTTAGAGTCTGATCCGAAATTAAGTTGAGTGTGACATGCTCCCCAAAGCTCTACCAGTCATAACTGGAGTCCGGGGTTGTTATGGTGCCCCTCGGGGCGGGGTTGCGCAACCCGCCTGGCAGCATCGGCGGGCGTCAGCCCGCCAACACCGCTATGCGGGCGCACATGGTTGTAGTCGTCTCGCCAGAGCCGCAGCACCGAGCGGGCGTGGCCGAGCGACACGAACAGCGTCTCGTTGAGGCATTCGTCGCGCAGACGACCGTTGAAGCTCTCGACGTAGCCGTTCTGCTGCGGCTTGCCCGGCGCGATGTAGTGCCACTCGACAGGTCGCTCCTGCGTCCATCTCAGGATCGCCAGGCTGGTCAGCTCGGTGCCGTTGTCGCTGACGATCATCAGCGGCGGCACACCGCGCACAGCGATGACGGCGTCGAGCTCGCGGGCGACCCGCGCACCTGACAGCGAGGTGTCGACCACCAGCGCCAGGCACTCGCGCGTGAAGTCGTCGACCACCGCCAGGATGCGGATGCGCCGGCCGCTGATCAGCGTGTCGCTGACGAAGTCGAGGCTCCACCGCTGGTTCGGTCCCTGGGGCAGCGTCATAGGCGCTCGGGTGCCCATCGCTCGCTTGCGGCCACGCCGGCGCCTGACCCGCAGGTTCTCCTCGCGGTACAGCCGCAGCAGCTTCTTGTGGTTCATGACCAGCCCCTCGCGGGCCAGCATGATCCCAAGCCGACGGTAGCCAAAGCGCCGACGCTCGGCCGCGATCTCCCGTAACCGCGACCGCAGGTCGCCATCATCACTACGCCGGGGCGCGTAGCGCACCGACGTCCTATCCACGCCAAAGATGGTACATGCCCGACGCTCGCTGATGCCGAACAGCTGCCGAGCATTCTCAACAGCCTTCCGCTGAGCGGCGGGCGTGCCGTGTCATCGAAGCGGATCGCAAGAGCGTTCACTACCAGTCCCGGCGACCGCCGGAGGTGGAGCTGCGCGCCCGCTTGCGCGAGCTTGCCAACGAGCGGCGCCGTTTCGGTTGTCGCCGGCTGCACATCCTGTTGCGGCGGGAGGGCGAGCCTTCGGGCATCAACCGCGTCTACCGTCTCTATCGGGAAGAGGGGCTCGGCGTGCGCAAGCGTCGGGCCCGGCGCCGGGCCGTTGGCACACGAGCACCGCTCCTCGTGGAGGCTCGGCCTAATGCCCGCTGGAGCCTGGACTTCATCCACGACCAGTTCGCCTGCGGCAGGCGGTTCCGGGTGCTCAACATCGTCGATGACGTGACCCGGGAGTGCCTTGCAGCGATCCCCGACACATCGATCTCGGGACGCCGCGTCGCGCGCGAGCTGACCGACATCATCGCCTGGCGCGGCAAGCCGGGGCTGATCGTCAGCGACAATGGGACCGAGTTCACCGCCAATGCGATCCTGACTTGGTGCAAGGATTACGGGATCGAGTGGCACTACATCGCTCCGGGAAAGCCGATGCAGAACGGCTACGTGGAATCCTTCAACGGGCGGATGCGCGACGAGCTGTTGAACGAGACGTTGTTCCATGGCCTCGACCACGCCCGCGCCGTGATCCGGGAGTGGGCAGAGGATTACAACACCTGCCGACCTCACTCCTCGATCGGATACCAGACCCCGGCCGGCTACGCCGAAACGATCTTTGCAATGGGGTCAGGCATGCCTGACCCCATTGCAAACAAGCCACCGAAAGGCATAACCACTATCGCCGAGGCTCTAATCAGAGCTGGATGAAAGTCCCGTGGCAGGTCATCCATCATCAAGCTCCGGCGTCCGGCCGGCCGGTCTTCACAGGTCGAGCCCCAGGCTCCGTTCCGGCAGCGGCGGCAGAGCGTCGCCACGGTCCGGCTTGAGGTCGGGCGGTGACTTGGAAGCGCCGGCAGCGGCGGCGGCGCCTTGCGTGTGGGCCGGGGACGGCAGCTCACCCGGCAACGGCGGCAGGTCCGCCAGGTCGACCGGACCGACATGAAGCTTCTCGCGGGGTCCGCTGCTCTTGCCGCGTGTGCGTTCGTGATCAACGTCGAGGCGACCGACGGTTTCGAGTGCCGACGACTTGTTGCCCGGATTGTTGTCGAGCTGGCGCTCGAGCTTCTCCTTGTCGTCGACCACCATCGTGAGCTCATCGCGCACGCGCGTGACTCCGACATTGAACAGGCGCTGGTTGGAGAGATTGCGCTCCTGGCTCGACATGACGGTGATCGCCTTGTCGGTCGTGATGCCCTGCGCCATGTGCATGTTAAGTGAGTAGGCAAGGTCGAGCCGCGACAGCATCGGGTCGCCGAGATCGAGCGTCAGCCGCTCCTTGCCGGCGGTCTCGACGGTCACGCCGCCGGCGTCGACCGCGAGCACCCGCGCCAGCGCCGAGTTGTGGAGCCCGCGTTCCTTGTCGTTGGCGGTCCAGCGGATGCGGTCGCCCTCACGCAGGTGGAGATCCTTTTTCTCGCTGAGCTGCAGCCGGTCGCGCTTTTCGGTCGGCGACAGCTTCTGCGGATCAAAGCGTATGGACCGGTTGCCGAGCTTCAGGTCGACCTTGCCGTTCGGGTGGACCCTGGCGACGTCATAGCGGCCAGCGGCCAGGCCGACGTCCTGGCCGCCGCCGCGGCCGACCTCGAGCGTCTGCCCGGCCTGATAGGTGGCCGCATAGCGCAGCTCCTCGCGCGTGGTGTTGACGCGCTCGTACACCGTGAGGTGGATGCCCTCCCCTCGCACGCTGCCTTCGGTGGCAAGGCCGTCCTGGATCCGCTGGTTGATGACCGCTCGCGCCGCGCGCCCCGACGCGAACACGGCCGTCGCCTCGCGATCGGCGGCGGAAAGGCCGAGCCACATCTCGGCCGCATGGAGCGCCGGACTCTGATGCTCGACGACGCTTTCGCCCAGCACCTTCATCGCTTTGGACGCTTCGCCGAGGTTGGCGAGCGCCGCGACGGTGCGGAGCTGATCCGTGCGCTGCCGGATATTCTCGTCCATTCGCGCCATCGTGCCTCCACCCGCCTGGATGAGCGCGAACGACTTTCCGGCGTCGATTGAAGAGAGCTGCTGGCGGTCGCCCACGAAGACGAGCTTGTCGACGCCGAGCGCGGCGGCGATCTGGTGGAGCGTGAGCATGTCGTCGGACGAGACCATCGAGGTCTCATCGACGATGAGCATCGAGCCGGCGAGCGCGGCGCGGGCTTCGTCGTATGCGGGGCCCCCGGCCTGAACGTGGCGCTCGTTGGCGAGGATGAACGAGGCGATCGTCTGGGACTTGATGCCCGCCCCTTCCGCGAGATCGGCGACCATCTTGTTCTGGAAGGCAAGGCCCGTGACAGCGCGGCCCTCGGCTTGCGCGACGCGCGCGACCGCCTGCAGCATGGTCGACTTACCGGCCCCGGCGATGCCCTGGATCACGACAGTCCTGTCGTTGGAGGACAGGATCAGCGCCGCCGCGCCGAGCTGGCCGGCGTTGAGCTCCCTGTCAGCCGCCGCCTGGAGCCGGTGTGGCGCGTCCTGCGGGGCGAGGACGGGCGAGGCGCGCCCCCTGCCTTCCTGAACCGCGTCCAGGATCCGCTCCTCGGTGCGAAGCGCTTCCTGGGTGGTGACCAGCCGGGGCCGCGTGTCGCCGATCCGCGCCTCGCCCGCGATCAGCTGCCCCCGCCCGACGAGTTGCTCGATCCGCCGCTCGACATGATCCACGGTCACGCCCTTGAGGCCGAGATCGAGCGCGGTCTTGCCGAGCTGGTGGACGCTGAAGGCAGCCTCGCGCTCGGAGAGCATCCGGACGGCAGAGGCGACAGCCAGTTGCGCGCGCGCTTCGGCCGGCAAGGCCGTCACCCGCCCCAGCCCGCGGTCGACGAGAGGATCATGCGGGCGCAGGACAGATCCCAGCTTGTCCCATGCCGCTGAAACTGCATCCGAGACCGCGCGGTAGCCGCGTTCGAGCGCGCTGCCGGGATCGCGTTGCGCCGCCCGGGCGAGGGCTGCGTCGAGGAGCGACTTGCCGTCGAAACCGAGCGCTGCCGCCTTGTCGATCCATGCCTGCCGCAGCGCCTCGCGATCCTCGACGTTGAGCTTGGGATCGCGCGTGTTGGTGGTGACGCCGTCCCGCCCCTTGGCCGATACAATGCCAAGCTCGGCCGCCTTTTCGAGTATCGCCTCGCGGCGCTGGCTGAACGCGTCGAGCACCGGCTTGGGCACGCCGGCGATCTCGAACGTGCCGTGCTTGCCCTTGAGCTCCACCTGGTAGCCGAGCTTCTCGAGCTCCTCGCGCAGGAAGGCATGGTAGATCGAGCCGATCACGGAGTTGTTCGACCAGATCTTGTCTGCGTAGAGCGCCTGCCACTTGCCGTCGGGCATTTTGGTCAGGTTGGCGATGACGGCGTGGACATGGGCCTGCGGGTCGAGGGCGCGGCTCGTGTCGTGTTGGAAGAGCGCGTAGACGAGGTTCCCGCTCCGCATCGGAACCTTGCGGCCTTCGATGTCCTTGCGCCCCTCGGCGAGGTTGCTCTCTACCCAGGCCATTGCGCGGGTCACGGCTTTCATGTTGGCGCCGTCGGGACCGAGGATGCGCTTGTCGCCGGCGACATAGGCGAGCACCGAAACGGATTTCGGGGCCGAAAAGGTGAGATCGACTCCGGCCCGCCGGTTCTCGACCTGGGCGACGGCCTCGCCGCCCGGCAAGATGCCGTTGAGAACGCCTTCAAAAGCCTCCTTCGACACCTCGCCCGAAAGGCCGAGCGCGCCGGAGCCTTCCCCGCCCCAGGCGCTGATCTCCGACGAGCCTTCTACCGTGTAATAGTCGTCCTTTGCGAAGTAGCCGGCAGCGCCGGACGCGGAACGGACCGATGCGACCGAGAGCATGGGTCAGATCCCCATGTCTGGGCCGTCATGATCGCGGCTCGCGGAGAAGTCCTGCCGCAATTCGGCGAGCGTCTGATCCTCGGGCGTGGGCGCCGTTCGGCCAGCGCGACTCTCGCGGCGATCGTCACGGCCTTCCGTTGGCGCCTGCGCCTGATCGGGCGCATTGCGGACCGCCTGCGCCCGATCGGCGGCGTGCGCGCGCGGAGCTTGCTCCTCGCCGCGATCCTCGGTGCGCTCGGCTGGCGGGCGGCTCGCTTGGTTGTGCTCCTCCGTTGCCTCCGCGGAAAGGATCCGCGCGGCCATTTCCTTTGCGATGTTGACCGGCTTGACGGCCCCTTCCACGACCTGGCCGGCGCCATCCCGCCCGCCCGCGTCGCCCTCCCCGCCATCGTCGAACACCTCCTCTCCGCGCCTTGACCGGACCGGCTGAAGGTCGGGTCGCGGCAGGAAGCCCTCGGCGACCTGCGGATAGTCATTCCAGACGAGTTGGATGCGCGCGGCGGGGAAGCCGTCGGGGAACTTCACAAAGCCGTGCATCGACGGCAGGTTCGTGATGTCGTCCGCGATCACGAGCGGCTCGACCTGTTTCCTGGGAGTCAGTGTCGAGGCGTCGCGGGTGTTGTTGTAGCCATAGCTATAGGCTTCATCCATCTGCCGCACTTCGCGATTGCCGATGTAGCGCGCGCACTGCTCGGCGGTGTCGAGATCGGCCGTCGCAAGGATCAGCTTGGAACGTGCCAGCGAGGCGAGGTTGCGGGCGCCTTGCTCGCCATAAACCTCAATCAGTTTCTCGAAGCTGTGAATGCCGAGGATCATGGCGCCGCCGAACGCGCGCGCGGTCTGAAGGCCGTTCTCGATTGCCGGCAGCTTGTGCAGCGCGCCGAGCTCGTCGAACATGAACCAGGTCCGCAACTCGCGCGTGCGCGGCATTGTCATGAGGCGGTTGATCGCGAGGTCCATCCAAAGCGTCAGCAGCGCCCGGTTCATGGGCAGATCGACGTAGTTGGAGGTGATGAAGAGGATCGACCCGGGCTGCTTCTCGCCGGTGATCCAGTCCCGGATCGAGAACGGCTCGCCCGTGTCGGGAAGGAAGCGCAGGACCTGCGCATTGGTGTTGAAGACGGCGCGGATCGACTCCGCCATGCGCGCCGCTTCGGGCGCGGTCAGCGGGTCGGCGATCGTGTTCTGGAGGAAGCGATGGACCCGCTTCAGATCGGCGGTCATTAGGTTCTCGGAGAGCGCCAGGTTGGTCGTCTGGCCCCGCTCGACCAAGCGGATGCACATCTCGATGAACAGGGTCCGCGCTGCGAGCGCCCAGAAAGGCTCGGACGAGCCGCCATCGGCGGGGATGAGAGCGGCGGCGGCGGCGGTGAACTCGCTGTGCGTGCGGCAGTCCGAGAAGATCGACCATGCAGGGCAGCGACGGTCCATCGGATTGAGGATCGTGTCACGTGCTGGGTCGTAGAAGGCCTCCACATAGGCACCGGTCAGGTCGAAGATCACGGCGCTGTCCTGACGCTCGCGCATCTGCCGGACCAGGCTCCGGAGCTCGGTGGTCTTGCCCGAGCCGGTCGTACCGATCAGCATGGTGTGCGACTGCTCCATCCGGTGCGGAAAGGGGATGCCGGCGAGCGTGTAGGGATGGTGGATTCCGGCGCGCTTGCGCGCCGTGAAGGGAAGCGCGAGCACCTGCTTGGGCGACTGGCCCGGGAAGCATTTGCGGACGTCCATCTCGAAGGCGGCCGCGTTATGCTGCGAGACCTCGGCAACGAGGACCTCGCGATCGACCAGCATAGCGCCGCGCTCGTGCCGCTCCTGCAGGATCGTCTTGCCACGGCGACGCGAGAGATCGACGAACCAGATCGACAGGGGAATGGTGAGGAACACCGAGAAAAGCAGTGCGCCGAGAAGGCCGCGCATGGCGATGCTCCAGGCCCGCTGGACCTCGGGCATCAACGGGACCACGGCCATGATCGTGCGGTGGAGTTCGCCGCTCGGAAGCCTGACGTTGACGCGCTTCGTCGGGTCGAAGCCGACCCAGTCCCAGAGCATGGCGTAGAGCTTCATGCAGACGAGTTGGAAGCCGTGCTCGTCCAGTTTGAGCGACATGATCACGAACCAGGCCGCGAGGAACACGAAGAACCAGACGACGAAGGGAAGTTTTGCGCCGGCGAACCACATCAGCAGCTCGTGGGTCAGCAGCTGGCTGCCGCGGGTGAAATTGCCCGAGTTGCGTTGGACTTTTCCGCGTGCGGAATGGTGGGTCAGCGGGATCGGCCGGCCATCGGTGCGGATGTCGTTACGCGCCATGGTATTGCTCCAGGCGCTTGTCGGCGTTGGCGATGATCCGGTCGCGGAACTCGGGATATTGCTCGCTGATGATGACGTCGAGCGCAAGCTGCATGAACTCGCTGATGCGCGCGAGCCGCCGATGGCTTGACGTGAGGAGCGTGGCGGTGCCGAGATAGGCATCAACGGCCGCCCGGATCACCTCCGACGGATTGCAATTCTGCTCGGTAGCGAGCGCGAGGATGCGATCGTGCTGCTGGCGGTTCAGCCGAACCGTGCAATGCCTGGTAGTGGACAAACCAGCCTCCTAGCAGAGAGGCTGGTGGGGATTGAAAGAGGCGACGAGCCTTATAGTCGATCGCCGCACTCAGCGCAAAGGGTATTGCCGTCGCACGGACTGCGTGTGACCGCGTGGGACACCTAAGCCATTGGAATAGCTGGGATCGGACCTAAGCGCCGAACTGTCCCACGGCGTGGCACTCACCAGATTGCTCGTAAGCCATTGACATACCCCGGAAACTTGCACCGCTAGGTGCGTAGGGTGTGCTAATCCTTGGAGACTATTCCTGGTCCTAGGCCTGTGTGGAGGTGGTTGGAGATGCCCGTAGCCGGGTCCGGCTGGGCATGGGTCCGCCGGCAGGCGGAAGCGGGAAAGAGAAATCCCGGGCGAGTTAGCCAGCGTGTAGATATCGCAGGGGCTCGTAGTCACCAGCGATTAAGGCGCGACGAATTGGCGGTCGATGATCGCTGCGGTTGCATCAGCCAGGCGAGGATCGTCACCCGGATGGGCGGAGACGAGGCGACAGCCTTGGGTCCGTGAGCTTAGGTTGCCGGCGTCCCATAGGGGCGTCGGGAGCCTTAGCGAATAGAGCCGTCATCGGGCGTCAGCTCGATGCGCCCAACCCCGATTCTTCTTCTTCCGACGTGAGGAGGCTGGCGTTATAGTCGGCATGTTCATGGCCCGATCAGCTTTGAACAGAGGCACTTATGGCAAAGACATTGGAACAGGAGCGCGCGGCATTCGAAGAAGATGCACGGCGATTGGAGGACCGGCGCAAAAGGCTTGAAGAGCGCGAGCGCGAGCAGGCCATATCGGCAGTCGAAAAGGCGGGCCTGCTGAAGCTAGATATCAAGCGCCTCGCAACGCTGGCCGAGCGGATCAAATCGCTCGGGATCGACGAAGTCGAGAAGCGGCTGCGGGTCTGAACCCGGCCTGCCGCGGCAACGCCGCGGCACGGGCATAGGGGGTTCGATGCCCCCTATGCCCGTATTCCCCAGAAGCAAAAAAAGGGAGAGGCGTCACGCGCCCCTCCCCTGTCGGCGGTCTCAGAATTCGTCGAGGATCCCGCCCGGCGCGGTGTAGACGATCCGGTCGATCAACGTCTGAGTGAGGTTATCATAATCGCCCTCGTCGATGGCGAGGTATCCCAGCTCGGCGTCCTCGATGACGTGCTGATCGAAGTAGCTGTGTAGTGCCCGGCGTTCGGCGCTGGCGACCGCTGCGAAGTAGGCGGCGTTGTCGGCGGCGGCGGTGTTCGTGATCGTCTGCATGGTCGTCTCCTGTCTGTCTTGAATGACAGGGGAAGGCGCGTCGGGCGGGCGAGGTCGGGTCAGGGATCGCCGGCTCGCCGGCGACCGCGAAGCGGCGGTGGGGGTCACGATTTTCTTCGGCGGCCACCAGACGCCGAATGCTGTGCGCGGCGCTAGATCCGCCGAAGAAAATGGTGGGGCCCCGCCGTCCTTGAGGCGGCCTCGCCCGCCCGACAGAATGGGAAGACTGTGAGAGATTTCCCCTCTGGTTCGGGAGACGCGGGCAATGCGTAGCGGCGTGCGGACCGAAGGTCCGCGCGGCACGCGAGCGAGCCCGTGGATCGGTGCCGGAAGAGGAATGGGACCGGCGTGTCGCCGGCCCCTAGCGGTTCGCTCAGGGATGCCGTCCGCAGTGGCAATAGGCCTCGTCGATGCCGCTGACGGAACAGAGGCCGGGTCCGAACCCCGCATGCCGTTCGTCTTCGTCCTCGACATAGCCGTGGTGCAGCGCGATCGCGATGGCGGCGGGTCGGAGGTCCGGGTCAAGGTCCTCGATGTAGGACTGGCAGGCGTCGGAGAAGCGGATCGCGTAGAGTTCGTAACTGGCGCCCGCCGTCTCACGGATGGCTGCGCCGGCAAGCCGCTTGGCATCGAGACGGAACTGCGTCAGCGCCACGGAATCCGGGGTGTCGAAGAAGTGATATTCCTGCGCGTCCTCCGGGTGCGGCTGATAGCCCTCATCGTCGAGTGTGTCTTCGGGGGCGCGGGGCACGTGCGGCTTGCCAACCTTGTACAGCGTATTGCAATTCGGGCAGCAAGCGGCCCCCTCGCAGAAGTCGTAATCTTCGGCCGTAAAGGGGGTGGCGCAGGACGGGCAGATGGGTCCGCTGAAGAGGGCCGAGAGGGATTGGTCGAGATTGTCCATAGAAGCCTCCATCGAATGATGCGCTCCTCACCTCGATCAGATGAGGATGGGATCATCGCGACGCGGTGTTGAGGTAGTCAGGGACGGCGAAGCCGCCGCGTCAGCGGGCAGTGGGGGAGCCGATTTTGGTGTCGCGCAGCAGCGCGGAGCGGCGGCAAAATTGGGGGCACCGCTGATCCTTGACGGCCGATGGACACCCAGCGTCATACTTTGGCGATGAAGCCTCTGTCTGATGCCGAGATGTAAGAGCGCATTGCTTTGCCCCTGACCGCGGGAACGGTGGGCAGGGTTAACAGCAAAGCGCTCTAGTGTCGTCCGATCGAGCGATCTCGCGGCGCGGCTCCACATGGATTTCCGGAAGCGGTTTGGAAGCTGAGGGTGGTCGGTCGGGACGGCGATCGGCTGCTTCGCCTTGGTCTCTTGATACGTCTGTGTTAGGCGCATGACCGCGCCGCAATGGCCGTGGCGCCGGGACTGGTAATCCCGTCGAGAAGGCAACTCGGTGTGATCTCACGCCGGGGTGCCTGCGCATATGTCCAGGTGCCCCGGCACTAAAAGCGTAGGCGCATGTCTCGACGTGTTACCAGCCCCGGCTCCCGCGCCCTGGCGCGGGAGCTGATTGGCGAAGAGCGCTCCGAATTGCTCCCTGAACAATGTCGCGCTCAGGATGGGCGATATGGAGCTTTACGAGAAGGAGCCGACGGTCACGCGGGCGATGGCATTGGCGCTTATGCGGCAGGCACAGGAATATCTCTTGGCGATCAAGGAAGAGGAAGCGTCGAGCCATCTGCAGCGCGCGGTCGACACGCTCTTGAAGACGAAGACCGCCGGATCGGCATAGGCCAAGGCAGCGATTAGAGATGCGCCGCCGCGCGGTGCGACATGCCGTTTCCCGGTGGACGGCAAGGGCGGGGATTAGGCCCATTCCAGTCGGGAGCTGTCGTCGGCGTGGGCCGTCGCGAGGAGCCGATCGAGGCCTGCGAGATAATGCGACACGCCGTGCTCGGCGGCGTTTTGCCGAACCGCTGGATTGGCAAGTCGCTCGCGCACGGCATCGATGGGGAGTTCGCCGACGCTGTCGGGGCGCAGGCCGAGGCCTTCGAGCAATGCATAGGCATTGCCGTTGGCAAGGTTGAGTTCGACACCTGGATCCGAGGTGAGTGCAACCGCCATGACGATCGTGCCGGAGTCACCGCGATAGATGCTCACCCGCCGGGACCGGAACTGTGCCTCTTCGATGACGGTGATTGCATCAGGGTCGAAATTGAAGACACGCGCAACGGTAGCGAGCGCCAGCGGGCAGACGCGGGCTTCGAAGCTATAGGAGAGGAAGTCGTCCGGCTCGAGCAGGACGATGCCGAGGCGTTCGCCCTGCTGGCGCAGAAGCGTCCGGAGGGCGGCGAGCTGGCGTGCGTTGATGGTGGCGCTCGGACGCGGTTGATCGTCAGCGGCCGTGGCGATGCGGAACGTGATGGACATCTCGTCCTCCCTTGTTGAACCACAGCTCTTGCCCCCCTTTTCTTTGGTCACGATGAGAGGGGAGACACCCCTTGCTGCTCGCCTTCGAGCGTGATGACGCTCAGACCCCGCGGCGCGACGGGGCTCGATGCCCCCGAGCGCCGCATCGCCCGCAAAAAAGGGGAAGAGAGGCTCCGGCGGTCGCCGGAGCCTCTCGAGGGTGCGTCAGCGACGACGCTGGCGACCGCCGTTCACCATGTCGCGGTAGTAGTCGTCCTGCGTCCAGGGATCGAACTCGTCGCGGGACTTCGGGAGGTCGGTCTTCGGCTGGGCGAGCCGCGCCTTCACGGTCTCATCGAGCTTGACGACATGGAGCGGCACGCCTGCCTGCCGCAGCTTCTGGGCGAGGTTCATCTGGATGCCCGAGCCTTCGCAGACGACGGCTTCCACCGG